>MDTC01139064.1_pt1 | contig 20457 bp, 21 predicted proteins | sample 811181 | NCBI WGS metagenome assembly MDTC01 (sample SAMN05326644, study PRJNA326480) | marine metagenome | isolation source: seawater | place: Pacific Ocean: North | collected 2011 | reverse complement strand
TGGCGGTGGTCATCGCCTATGGCCGCCTGCTGGTTCCCCGGGTGCTGGACGCGCCGCGGCTGGGCTGCCTGAACGTGCACGCCTCGCTGCTGCCCCGCTGGCGGGGTGCGGCCCCCATCCAGGCTGCCATCGAGGCCGGCGACCACGAGACCGGCGTGTGCGTGCAGCGCATGGTGGAGGCGCTCGACGAGGGCCCGCTCCTGGTCGAGCTCACGACCCCCATCGGTGAGCGAGAGACGGCGGGAGAGCTGCACGATCGCCTGTCGATCCTGGCCGCCGAGGCCGCGGTACAGGCGCTCGCCGAGGTCGACGGCGGCACCTTCCGCCCCCAGCAGGGAGAGCCCACCTACGCCGCCAAGCTCGACCGGAGCAGCGGCGAGGTCCACTGGCACGAGCCCGCCCTGATCCTCGATCGCCGGATCCGCGCGATGAGCCCGTGGCCGGGCGGCTGGGTCGCCTGGGACAAGGGTCCGCTCAAGATCCTCGCCGCCCACCCCGTCGCTGCCGAAGAGACCGCTCCGCCAGGCACGATCCTCGCCACCTCTCCCGAGCTGGTCATCGCGACCGGTGACGGGGCGCTCGCCCTGGATCAGGTGCGCGCACCCGGCCGAAAGGCGGTGTCCGGAGCCGACTTTGCCAACGGCGCGCGCCTCGCGCCCCACGATCCCCTCGCCCCCCCGGAGTGACCCATGGCCCTCGTTGCCCCGTCCATCCTCTCCGCTGACTTCGGCAACCTCGCCGCGGAGGTCCGCGACGTGCTCGACAAGGGCGCCGACTGGATCCACGTGGACGTGATGGACGGCCACTTCGTGCCCAACATCACCATCGGCCCGCCCGTGGTCGCGGCGGTGCGTCGCCACGCGCCGGACGCCTTCCTCGACGTGCACCTCATGATCGAGAACCCGGACCACTACGTGAAGAGCTTCCGGGACGCCGGCGCCTCGCTCATCACCGTGCACGCCGAGGCCACCGTCCACCTGCACCGCTCCGTCCAGGTGACGAAGTCGACCGGCGCCCAGGTGGGTGTGTCGCTCAACCCCCACACCCCCGAGTCGGTGCTGGACTACGTCCTCGACGAGCTGGACCTGGTGCTGGTCATGAGCGTCAACCCCGGCTTTGGCGGTCAGTCGCTCATCGAGGCGGTCTTCCCCAAGATCGAGCGCCTGCGCCGGGAGATCGACCGCCGCGGGCTCAAGACCCTCATCGAGGTCGACGGCGGCGTGAAGCCCTACAACGCGGACCGCTTCACCGCGGCGGGCGCCCACGTGCTGGTCGCGGGCTCGGGCGTGTACAAGGCCGAGGACCGCGCGGCGGCGATCCAGGCGTTGAAGGAGGCTTAGGACCTCCCGTCTGCCGGTCATCCGGTCTCCGGTCTCCGGTCATCCGGTCATCCGGTCTCCGGTCATCCGGTCTCCGGTCATCCGGTCATCCGGTCTCCGGTCATCCGGACTTCCGACTTCCGGACTCCACGGTCCGCCCTTGATCCTGCCGATCCTCCTGTTCGCCCTGCGGGACTCACTCGCGGCCCCGCTGCGCGGTGACGGGCCGACTCGTGAATCCCTCCGGCCCGAACAGGAGGATCGATGCGTGGTGCCTTTCCCTACGAGGACATGGACGTCTTCAAGGTCGCCGTGGACGCAGCCAGGCGCGTTCGACACCTGCAGTTCCCCAGGGGCTGCAGTGCGCTCCGAGATCAGGCGGTCCGGTCCAGCCAGTCGGTAGTGCTCAACATCGCTGAGGGCCGGCTTCGAACCGGTCAGGCTCGGCGACACCACTACGAAATCGCCCAGGGCAGCGCCGGTGAGCTGTCCGCGGTGTTCTACCTGATCGACTGCGCGGACGGGCCGGTCATTCAGGAGCTCTGCCGTCGGGTCTCGGTGATGCTCCGCAAGCTGGCCGCCTAGCCTGGCTAGGCTGGTGACCCCCCGCCCCCCGCCGCCTTCTTCTCCACCGCCGCGGCGATCCGCGCCTCGATGGTGTCGATGACGGGCGTCAGGAAGTCGCGGTCGGCGAAGCGGCTCGCGTCGGCGAGGCCGCCGGGGGAGAAGACGTTGCACTCGACGATGCGGTCGCCGATGGTGTCGAGCCCGACGAAGAAGAGGCCGTCCCGGCGCAGCTGGGGGCCGACCGCCTTGACCACCTTGCGCAGGGCGGGGGTCAGGGGGGCGAACTCGGCGGATCCGCCAAGATGGACGTTGCTCCGGAACTCTCCCTTGGCGGGGCGCCGGCGTACGGTGGCGGCGCGGCCGTCGACCACGACGGGCTTGCCGTTGACGAGCAGGACCCGCACGTCGCCGTCTGCGGCCTGGGGCACGAAGGCCTGGACCATCAGCGGGCCCTGGGCGAGCAGGTTGGCGAGGATGGCGGACAGGTTGGGCTCGTCGGGGCCGGCGATCTTGAAGACGTCGCGGCCCTGGGTGCCGTCGAGGGGCTTGACCACCGCCGGTCCGTCGATGTCCGCCAGGGCCTGCCGCGCCGAGCGCATGTCCGCGGTCACGACCGTGTGCGGCACCGTCCAGGACGGGAACCGCGCCAGGTAGAGCTTGCTGCGGGCGACCATCAGCCCGTGGGGGTCGTTGAGCACCAGGCCGCCGCGATCGGTGTGGATCTGCAGCTGCTGGAGCAGGAGCTCGTGCAGGCCGGCGCGGCGGTCGCGGCCGGGGCTGGTGCGCAGGAGGACGAGATCGGTCTCGGCCAGGGGCAGGCGCTCGAGGGGAGCCTCGCGCAGGGCGGCGACCGTGTCCTCGGGGGTGGGGAGCGCCCGGGCCGGCCGACCGCGGGCGACCAGGCGACCCTCGGGGAAGACGTCGATGCCGTCGGCCTCGATCACGCACACGTCGTGACCCCGCGCGGCGAGGGCGTGGGTGAGCTGGGCGGTGGTCTGATCGGGCTTGAACGTCCCGAGGTCGTTCAAGACCACGCCGATCGTGTACATCACTCCTCCCTCGCCAGCGGATGGCCCGGCTTCGCCAGCGTACCCAGGTGGAGGATCCGCGCGCCGGTGGAGGCGACCGGATCGACGCTGTGGCCGATGACGATGCCATCATAGGGCGCCGTGTACGAGCGGATCAGGTCGCCGAAGGGGTCGGTCAGGGTCGCGATCTCCTGGCCCGCTTCGACCAGCTCCATGACCCGCACCTTCACGTCGAGGAAGCCGCCGCTGTCCGTGTAGACCCACTCCGAGCGGGTGCAGCGCAGGGCGGGCTCCGTCAGCGCCAGCTCGCGGCGGGGCACCATGCCGCGGTCGGCGAGCACGGCGCGTATGCCGGTGACGCTGCGCTTGACGTACTCCCGGTGGATGCGGCTCGGGTTGCCGATCTCGACCGTGACGGCGGGGATGCCGACGTCGCCGGCCGCGCCGCGCAGGGTGCCGTCGGCGGGAGGGCTGTGCACGATGATCTGCGGGCGCTGCAGCTCGGCCATGTGCAGGGTGACCGGGTCGCGCATGTCCGCGCGGACGTAGAGCGAGTTCACCCGCCCGAGGCTGGCGGTGTGCAGGTCCAGCAGCACGTCCATCTTGCGGATCACCCGGTCGAACAGACGGTTTGCGTAGACGATCGCCTCGCGGCCGACCGGGCGTCCGGGAAAGACGTGGTTGAGGTCGACGCCGTCGTCGGTGCGGCGCTGGTGCAGCAGGTAGGCGGGCACGTTGGCGACCGGCACCGCCAGGATCGTGCCCTTGAGCCGGTTGGGGTCGAGCTTGCGGAACAGCCGGTGGATGACCGGCACGCCGTTGACCTCGTTGCCGTGCAGCGCTGCCGTGATGCCCGCGACGGGACCCTCCCGGCTGCCCCGCGCCACGATCAGCGGGATGCGGATCGGCTGACCGAGGCCGTCGCTGGCGAGCCGGAGCCAGGCCTTGGAGATCTCGCCGGGGGTGAACGCATCCAGATCGAGGTCGGACAGGACCAGGTGGCTCATGCCATGATCTCGTCGAGGAGGGCATCGTCGGGGTTCAGCGTCCGGAAGAGGTTCCGGCGGAACGTGCGCTTCTTCGTCAGCAGGCGCTGGGCGAGGCGGTCGATCGCCAGCGTCGCCATGACCGACTGCAGGTAGGCCTCGGTGAGGTCGTCGAGGCCGAGGCCGAGGCGGTTGAAGTCGCGCTGGTCCATCATCATCAGGCGGTTGGGCTCGGTCGAGAACCCGGCCTCGCTCTTCACCGACAGGTTGGTGCCGAGCATCGACCAGGAGTCGTGCCCGTCCAGCTCGTCGACCAGCGGGGTGCGCGCCCGGCGGGCGTACATCGCGACCGGGAAGAAGCCGTCCGTCCCCGCGCCGATCATCATGCGCAGATCGGCCACGTACACGTCGGTGTGGCGATCGGGCACGGTGCCGACGTGGTAGAGCCGGCCTTCGCGGCTGCGGCTGGACCACTTCCGGTTGCCGATCAGGGCCTGCACGATGAAGCGCCCGTAGGAGTGGTCGAGCTCCATGAAGGCGTCCAGCTCGGCCTCGGAGGTGATGGTGTACACGCCCTGGCCGGCGTTGCTGTACGGGTTCTTCACGACCGCGACGCCGCCCATGCGGTTGACCCACAGCGGTACCTCCTGCAGCGCCACGTCCCAGATGGTCTCGGGCACGCGCACGACGAGTCCGGCGTCGGCCATCTCGGCGTTGAAGAAGTCGTAGGCCTTCGCGGCCAGCATCTTGTTCCGCCCGCCGGCGAGGCACGCCAGGACGGGGTTGTAGATCCACGTCTTCGTGATGGGCGGGATGCGGTTCCACGGCTTCTGCGTCACGTAGCGGAAGGCGGCGCGTATCGGCTGCCACTCGCCCTCGTGGTGGACCTCGAGCACGCCGGCGTCCCAGCGGACGTGGTCGTTCTTGCGCCCGGTGAAGAACGGGATCCAGAGCACGTCCTCCTCGGTGAGATCAGCGATCACCCGGGCATATCCGGTGGTCTCCATCGGGTTCTTGTCCGACAGCACCGCCAGGCGACCGCGGGGCAGGTTGCGCTGGGCGCGCAGGGCCGGGAGGAAGCTGTTCTGGATGAGGCTGTAGTAGCCACCACGGTCGTCGTCGGCGTACGGCGGCATCGACTTCTGGCCCGAGGGGCAGGAGTTGGTCTCGATGATGACGTTGCGGCGCACGCCACGCTCGTCGGTGACGTGGAACAGGTCGGAGCCGGACCAGCGGAAGATCGCGGGGCGGGTCGCGAGCAGCTCGCGGACGGCGTCCCGGTCGACCTCGGGGTGCAGGTGGCAGTAGCGCTTGGCCAGGCGCTCGTTGCCGAGGCGGAAGACCGCCTTGACCAGCGGATGGAGGAGGGCGTTGGGGACCCGCGGATAGTAGTGGTCCTCCGGCTCGAACTGGCCGGGGGACATGACGCGGATGGTGTGGTCGTCGCTCATGCGTGACTCGGGGCAGCAGGACTGGCCCCGTTCTACCTCACCGGCGCGTGCACTACTCCCTCATGGACTTCATCTGTCGCTGGATGAAGCGCGTCGCCCACGAGGTGGAGATGCGGCTGGCGATGTGGAGCATCTTCGCGTCCCGCCCGACCAAGATGTGGAGCTTCTTCCGCTCGATTCCGTCGAGGATCACCTTCGCGGCCACGTCGGCCGGGGTGGTCATGTTGGCCGCCTTGTCCGAGTCCGGAGCCGCCGGGCCGTCGACGCCGGAGTTCTCGGTGATGTGGGTCGCGACGGCGCCGGGCATGACGACGCTGACGCCGACGCTGGTCTCCATGAGCTCGGAGTACAGCCCCTCGGTGAGGAGCTTCACCGCGGCCTTCGACGCGCTGTAGAGCGTCTGCCCGGGGAAGGACAGGAAGCCACCCATGCTGGAGACGTCGGCGATGTGGGCCTCGGGGCGCGCCAGCAGGCTCGGCAGGAAGGCCTTGAGCATGTGGATGGTGCCCCACAGGTTCACGTTCAGCACCCGCTCGATCACGTCGTACTCGAGGTCCTTGAAGTCGACGAAGGGCTGGATGATCCCCGCGCAGTTGATGAGCCCGTCGATGGCGCCGTGGTGGGCGGACACCTCCTCGGGCAGCGCGAAGACCCGCTCCTTGTCGGTGATGTTGGCCTGGTGCACCGAGAGTCGGTCGCCCGAGGCGGCCAGGCGGACGGTCTCGTCGAGCCCCTCCTGTCGCAGGTCGACCGCCGCGACCCGAGCGCCGCGCCGCAGCAGCTCGAGCACCAGCTGCTGCCCGATGCCGGAGCCGCCTCCGGTCACCACGAAGACCTTGTCGTTCAGCTTCATGCGGACACCTCCTGCTTCTCTTGCTGCACACCGAGCAGGAGCACGTCGAGGGCGTGTTGTGCGCCCAGGAAGGCGAACGTCGTCGACGGGCCCAGGGTGGAGCCCGGGCCGGGGTAGGTGCGGCCCATGACCGACGCGGTGGTGTTGCCGGCGGCGTAGAGCCCGCGGATGACCGATCCGTCGACCCGCAGGACCCGGGCGTGCTCGTCGGTGAGCAGGCCGCCCTTGGTGCCGAGGTCGCCGGGCACCATGCGCGCCGCCAGGAACGGGCCCCGCTCGATGGGGAGCAGGTTGGGGTTGGGCTTGTTGCGGGCGTCCCCGTAGTAGTTGTCGTAGGCGGTGGCGCCGCGGTGGAAGTCCTCGTCCCGGCCGGCGCGGGCGAAGCCGTTGAAGCGCTGGACCGCCGCCTCGAGGCCGTCGGGGTCGATGCCGCACTGCTCGGCGAGCCCGCGCAGGGTGTCGGCCTTCTTCATGAACCCGGAGGTGAACCACTCCTTGGGCGTCTGACCGGGCAGGGCCTGGCCGAACATGTAGCGGCGCCGGTGGCGTGCATCCATGATGAGCCAGGTAGGAGGCGGATCTCCGCCTGGGTTCAGCTCCAGCATGGCGTGCCCCACGTCGATGTAGGAGGCGGACTCGTTGCAGAAGCGCTGGCCGTCCGGACCGACCAGGATGCAGCCCGGCATCGAGCGCTCGTGCACCGAGAAGCTGGTCGAGCCGTCCGGGTGGAGGAAGGAGGCCCCCCACCATGCGTCGTCCATCAGCGCCGTCGCCGCCTTGATGCGCTTGCCCGCGAGGATCGCCTCGCCCTGGTCGCCCGGGCTGACCGAGGTGTACTCGCCACCGACCGGCTGGTACTTGCGGCGCATGCTGCTGTTCTTCGCGAAGCCGCCCGCGGTCAGCATGACGCCGGCGTGGGCGCGCACCCGCTCGCGGCGACCCTCTCGCTCGACGACGATCCCGGTGACGCCGCCGTTCTCCTCGACCAGCTCGACCATGGGGGACTCGAGCCAGATGGGGATCCGGTGGCGCTGGGCGATGATTCCGAGGCTGCCCAGCAGGGCGTTGCCGATGGGGAGCGGGTCCCGACCGGTCAGCCGCCACCACAGGGTCCGCAGCATCATGCGGGTCGTGCCGAGGAAGCCCTTGATCGTGCGGAAGGCGACGGGCAGGTACTGCACCGAGCGGGTCGTGAGCGCCATCGCCGGCATGCCGTCCATGGCCGCCAGTGTCTTGCGCATGTCGCCCAGCTTGTTGCCGTCGAGCACGTCCGCCTCGACGCCGCGCCCGATCATGCCGCCGGGACGATCGGGGTAGTAGTCGGGATATTCCTCCGCTCTCACCCAGTTGACCCCCTCGTCCGCGAGGAACTGCACCACCTTGGGTGCCGTGGCGACGTAGGCCTTTCGGCGCTCCGGGCTGCTGGCCGGACCCACCTCACCGATGCACGCGTCCATGTAGGTGAGGGCCTTCTCGGGCGAGTCCCCGGCGCCGTCCCGCTGCATGAGCGGGTTGTTCGGCATCCACAGGCCGCCCCCGGACCACGCGGAGGTGCCGCCCCACGTGGGCTCGCGCTCCACGACGATCGTGCGCTGACCCCGTGACGCCGCGACGATCGCCGCGAGCATGCCGGCCGCACCGCTGCCGACGACGACCAGATCGGTCTCGTGATCCCAGGTCGGACCCATGGCTGCACCTCCAGGCTGCTCCCGGAGCGTATGCACGATCGCCCCCGAATGGCAACATGCAGTCGCCATTTGAGGCGACGTGATGTCGCCATTTTTTGCAGCCGGAGGTCCGGGGTGGACCGGTCGGGAGCGCGGACATAGGGACCGGCCATGTCGAGCGACACGAGACGAACGCGGGGCGTACAGAGCGGCCCGCGAAGCAAGCGGATCGTCAACAGCGTGCGGGAGGCCACCCTCTCCGAGCTGGCGCGGGTCGGCTACGCGGGGCTCAGCGTCGATGCCATCGCCCAGGCCGCCGGCGTGCACCGCACGACGATCTACCGGCGCTGGCCGACCAAGCAGGATCTGGTGGAGGCGCTGATCGAGCCCGAGGTGGCTCGCATCGATGGCCTGCCGCCAGGCGACTGCTTGGCCGACGATCTTCGCGCGGTCTCCCGGCAGCTCGCCGCCAACATGCTCACCCCCGAGGGACTTGCGATCTCGCGGGTGATGATGGTCGACGATCCCGACCTGGCCGATCTCGGCGTGAAGTCACAGCAGCAGCTGATCCAGGCGTTCGAGCGCCCCTTCCGGCGGGCCATCGACCGCGGCGAGATCTCCACGGACTCCGACGTCGAGGTCCTCGTGCACCTCCTCTTCTCTGGCGTGCTGCTCTGGGTCCGCGAGCGGAGCCGGGCGCCGACCGAGGACGAGCTGGTCCGCCTGGTGGCGCCCGTTGCAGCCGCGGCTCAGGTCGATCGGATCACACCCGACGCAGGCGCTCCGCGACCGGACGGCGACTGACCCAGCTGGCGGGGAGCCACACCGCAAGGACCGCGCCGAGCAGCACGCCGATCCCCCACATCCCGAGGGCGGACCAGGAGATCCGCAAGGGCAGGGGCAGGGCGAACGCCAGGTCGCCGACGATCTGGCCGACCCAGGCGGACAGCGGCACGGCGAGCAACAGGGACAGGGGCAGGCTGGCGAGAGCGAGCACGCCGCTCTCGACGAGCAGTGCGCTGCGCAGCTGGCCCGGGCTCGCTCCGACCGCGGCGAGCACACCCAGCTCGCGGCTGCGCTCGACCACGACGGTGCTCATGGTGGAGCCCAGGGCGAGAGCACCGACCCCGGCCATCAGCAGGGACAGCAGCACCAGTGCGTTGACCAGCACCAGCACGTGCTCGCCCATGGCGTTGTAGAGCAGGGTGAGCGGCATGATGGCCTGCACGGTGCTGCCCCGCTCGGCGAGGCGCTGCTCCAGGATCGGCGTCGAAGGTGGATCGGCGAGCCTCAGGATCCCGGGGCCGTCCCCGAAGCGGCGGTCGAACGCGTCCGGCGTGACATACGCCTGGGCGGGGGCAGCGACCTCCTGCACCACCCCCACGATGGTCCAGTCGCTGGCTTGCCCGTCGACCCACAGGGTGACCCGCTGCCCGACCGGGCTCGGCCCCACCCGCGCGGCGGCCAGCTGATTGAGCACGAGGCCCCCGCGGTCGTCGGCGGACAGCAGTCGGCCCTGCAGGAGGTGGAAGTCGACCAGCGTCGAGTCCAGCGGACCCGCCAGCACGGCCATCGTGCCGTGACCCTCGTCCGGGTAGGTGCGGCTGATCGGCACGCCGTCGGACGCGTCGAAGGTCGCGGGCCGGGCGCGCCAGACCTCCACCCGCCCCGCCAGATCGTCGAGGGGGGTGGGAACTTCGTCGACGTGGACCTCGACGTCGTAGTGCCGGGTGAGCAGGACCTGGTCGGTCACCGCGTCCCAGCTGCTGGCGACGGACAGCGCGGTCACGAACAGGGCGCCGCCCACCGCGAGCAGGCCCACGGTCAGGGCGGATCGTCGTGGGACGCGCAGGGCATTGTCCAGTCCGAACGTCAGCCAGCGGCTGCGGGGGGTGAGGGGGCGGGGCCAGCGCCAGCCGACCTGGGGGGCGCCATGGTCGGCGAGCGCCTGGCGCACGGTGGTCGCCGAGGCGCGCCAGACCGCCGGGGCGGTGACCAGCAGGGGCAGGGTCAGGCCGACGACCGCCTGCAGCACGGGCACGGTCGGGCCGGGCAGCACGCTCTCGGGCTCGATGTTGAGCAGGTCCAGGATGCTGCCCGCCGCGAGCTGGCCCAGGAGCAGCGTCGGCCCGGCGGAGACCGCGAGCGCCAGGCCGGACACCACGAGGAGGTGCACGGCGAAGCTGCCCGCGACCTGGAGCCGGGTCGCGCCCAGGGTCTTCAGGATGCCGATCTCGCGCACCTGGCGGGCCAGGGTGAGAGCGAGGAGCGACGCGGTCAGCACGGCCGCGAGCACGGTCGTGAGCCCGGCGAACACGTTGAACACGAGCAGGACGGCCTGGGAGGGGCGCTCGTGGGGGTGCGCGCCCGGTGGGGGGATCCGGACTTCATGGAGGGAGATCCCTCGTTCTCGAGCCGCGGTGAGCGTGGACAGCACCTGGCGCTCGACCGCGTCGACGTCGAAGGGCGACTCCGCGACCAGCACGCGGACCTCGTCGAGTGCAGCTTCCGGATCGAGCTCGGACAGGGTGTCGGGCGACAGGTAGAAGTAGCCGGCCTGCTCGGTGGACGCGGGGGCGAGGGCGGGCTCGTGGGCGATGCCGCCGACGCGGACCCGGACGTCGCCCCGCCCGAGCGACAGCGTGACCTCGTCGCCGACGTCGAGGTGCGTGACGGCGACCGCGCTGCGCTCGAGGAGCACCTCACCCGGCCCGGGGATGGACGCGCCGCGCTCGTGACCCAGGCGGGCCATGCGCATGCTGGCGAAGTCGTCGACCACGAAGAGCTTGGCGCGCTGCCAGCCGCCGTCGGTGCGGTAGCGTCCGTCCAGGGTGGCGCGGCGCTCGGCCCCGGCCAGCTCGGCTCGGGCCCGCAGCCAGGCGAGATCAGCGTCGGAGATGCCGTCTTCACCGACGTCGAGGGTCGCGGACGCCGGAGTCGAGTCCCGGTAGGCGCGGGTCATCTCGCGCAGCACCACGTCGCGCATCGTCGAGACCGTGCCCAGGCTGGTCAGCCCCGCGGCCAGGGCGAGCACCATGAACGCGACCCGGCCGCGGATCGCCCACAGGTCGCGCACGGCCTTGGTGAGGATGGGGCTCATGCGGTCCTCCCGTCGTGAAGCTCCACGATGCGGTCGGGGACGCCCACGCCGTCGAGGTCGTGGGTGACGAGCACCACGGTTCGTCCCTGGTCGCGCAGGGAGAAGAACAGGCCCATGACGGCGGCGGCGGTGGCGCTGTCGAGGTTGCCCGTCGGCTCGTCGGCGACCAGCACCGGGGGATCGTTGGCGAGCGCCCGGGCGATCGCGGCGCGCTGCTGCTGGCCCCCGGACAGGGTGGCGGGCAGCTTGTCGGCCTGATCGGCGATGCCTACCTGCTCCAACAGCGCCACCACCCGATCACTTCGGTCATTCCGTGGGATGCGACCGACGAGATCCATGGCCACCCGCACGTTCTCGCGGATGGTGAGGGTGGGGAGCAGCTGGAAGAACTGGAACACCACCCCCACGTGCTGGCCGCGGAAGCGGGCGAGGCGCGCCTCGGGGAGCGGGTCGATCCGGGTGTCACCCAGGAGGACCTCCCCCGTGGTCGGGCGATCGAGGCCGGCGATCAGCGACAAGAGCGTCGACTTGCCGCTCCCGGACCGCCCCACCAGGGCGACGAGGCTCCCGGACGCGAGGTCCAGGTCGATGTCGGACAGGGCATTGAAGGCGGCCGACGCGACCCGGAAGGTCTTGCTCACGCCGCGGAGCTGGATGCGCATGGTGTCTCCGAACAGAGTGTTCGGTTACGGACATGGCGTTCCATGACGGCGCGCACCAGGGACACCGCGGGCGTGTCGTCCGGTTCGGAACACGCCCCGGGTGGGTGTTCGGGAGGACGGATGGCCGAGGATCGGAGGGTCGCGCGGACGCGGCGGTCGCTTCAGCGGGCGCTGGTCGAGCTCATCCTGGAGAAGGGCTTCGACGCCCTGTCGGTCGCTGAGATCTGCGAGCGGGCGGATGTCGGAAGGACGACGTTCTACGCCCACTACGCGGACAAGTCGGACCTGCTGCAGGGCAGCCTCGAGGGCCTTGGCGAGCACCTGCGCGAGGCGACCCGCGGGCCCGAGGATCCGAGCGTGCATCCGGCGCTCGCCTTCGTGCGGCCGATGCTCGAGCACGCGGCCGAGCAGGCGGACCTGTTCGCGGCCCTGATGCGCGGTCGCGGCGGTGCGTTCATGCAGGATCTGGTGCACGACATCTGGTGCGAGCTGATCCGGGAGCGCCTCTCAGAGCCCGACGAGCTGCAGGTGCAGGCGATCGCGGGCGGGCTCGGCGCGGCGGTCGAGTGGTGGCTGACCCGCGCGCCCGACCTGGCTCCGGCCGAGGTGGACGCGCGGTTCCGGGCTGCGTTCGAGCCCGGGCTGGCTCCTCAGCGCGCGACGTAGCCGCCATCCACGACAAACTCGGAGCCGGTGACGAAGCTGGCCTCGTCGCTGGCGAGGAAGAGCACCACCGCGGCGACCTCCTCGGGCTGGCCCAGGCGGCCCATGGGGGTGATCTCCGCGAGCATGCCGCGGTCGGTCTCGCCGAGGATCGGGGTGGCGATGAAGCCCGGGTGCACGCTGTTGACGCGCACGCCCTGGGTCGCCCAGCCGAGTGCGGCGGACTTGGTGATGAGCCGGACCGCGCCCTTGGCGGCGTGGTAGGCCGGGCTGGTGCCGAAGCCACCGACGATGCCGAACATCGAGCTGATGTTGACGACGGCGCCGCCGCCCTCCTTGAGCGCCTTGGACGCCGCGCGCATGCCGTAGAACACGCTGTCCTGGGTGATGGCGATGACGCGCTTGTAGGTGTCGTCGCTGGTGTCCTCGATGGTGTCGGTGTCGCCGATCCCGGCGTTGTTGACGAGCACGTCGAGGCTGCCGAACGTCTCCAGGGTGAACGCGACGGCCTGGCCCCAGGCGACGGAGCTGGAGACGTCGAGGCGGAAGAAGGCAGCTTGTCCGCCGGATCCGGTGATCTGCCCGACCACCTCCCGGCCGCCGTCCTCGGCGATGTCGGCGACGACGACGCGGCCACCCTCCGCGGCGGCGCGGATGGCGATGGCCTTGCCGATGCCGCTGGCGGCACCGGTCACGAGCAGGGTCTTGTTGGCGAAGCGGGTCATGGGACCTCCTTGGGATCAGGAGGATCATCTAATCAACAGGTGTCGAATAGACAACAGGTGTCGGAGAAGTGTGCCGAACGAGGTATGCGGGACGACATGAGCACCGCAGCCCCCGAATCGCTCGATCCGCGCCAGCGGCGCACCCGTCAGGCTCTCGCCGCAGCCATCCTCGCGCTCGCCAAGAAACAGGCTGTTGCGGAGATCTCCGTCTCCGCGCTCGCCCGGGAGGCCGGCGTGCACCGCTCGACCGTGTACCAGCACGCTGCCTCGCCCGCGGCGCTCCTGGCGGCGGTGCTCTCGGAGGAGCTCGACGTGGTGCGGGAGACCTACCTGTTCGACGTGCCCGACGGTGGGCTCGGCCAGGCGGTGAGGAGCACGACGCTTGGCGTGCTGGAGCACCTGGAGGCCCACGAGGTCATCTACCGGCGCGAGCTGTCCGAGACGATGAACCCGCTGCACGCGATGCTGCGCACCCACTTCGCCGAGTCCGTGCGCGAGCTGATCGAGACCCACGACCTGGCGCCACCCGACGTGCAGGGCCTGCCGCCTGACTTCCCCGACATGGCAGCCCGCTGGATCGCGGACGCGTCGGTGGGCGCGATGAGCGTGTGGCTGGGCCGGCCCCGTCCGCGAAACCGGGAGACCTACCTGCGGGCCCACGCGGCGCTGCTGCCCGATTGGTGGCCGTCCTAGCCCTTCTTCGTCGCCAGCGGGTTCCCCGGCGCGTACGCCATCACGCAGGCCAGGTTGCCCTCGGGGTCCTTGAACTCCGCCACCCGGCCGACCCCGGGGATGTCGGCGATCGCCGAGTGCCGAGTGCCGCCGTGCGCGACGATCGCGGCCAGGGCGGCGTCGACATCGTCGACCGAGACGGTGCAGCGCCACGCGTTCGGGCCGCCGGGGGAGACCGGTCGATCGCGCTGGGACAAGGCGCCGAAGGTGAGGCCGGGGCCGTCCCCGCCGGTGCTGATGTTCCAGTAGCCGGGCGGTCCCCAGGCCTCGAAGCGCCAGCCGAACACGGCCTGGTAGAACCGCATCGCGCGGTCGGGATCATCCACGTAGACGGCGAAGTGGGTAATGGACACGTTCTCACCTCCGATCCCACGATATCGTCAGACGGTCTGGCTGCATTACGATAGTCGGGCAGATGATGTCGACAGGACGACAAGACCCGATCGTCCGCGCCATGGCCATCGGCCTGCCCCGCGGCTCCAGCCTGCCCGACCACGCCCGCGGCTGGGGTCAGTTCGTCTACGCCGATGATGGCGTGGGTCGCGTGGTCGTCGACGATGCCTCGTGGGTGCTGCCCCCGACCCGCGGCCTGTGGGTGCCGCCAGGCGTGCGCCACCAGCTCCTGTGCATCACCGATCTGTCGCTTCGAACGCTCTACTTTCCGCCGGAAGCCTTGCCGACTCTGCCCGGGCGCTGCGTCGTCGTCGAGGTCGGCGAGCTGCTCCGCGCCCTGGTCGGCCGGGTCGCTGCGGCCCCTCTCGCCGACGGTCCACCCCATCACCGCCTCATCGCCGTGCTCCACGACGAGCTGGCGGCCGCGGACGTCTCTCGCCTCGAGCTCCCGCTCCCCCGGGATCCCGCCGCCCGTGCCGTCGCAGAGCGGATCCTCGACCGACCGGGCAGCCGTCGGTCCCTCGATGCCCTGTGCGCCGGGCTGGGCGCCTCCCGCCGCACCCTGGAGCGCCGATTTCGGGACCAGACGGGCCTCTCCCTCGGTGCCTGGCGAAGTCTCGCCCGGCTCCACCACGCCGTCGTGCTGCTGGGCTCCGAGCTCGCTGTGTATGAGGTCGCCGATCGCGTCGGGTACGAGTCTGTCAGCGCGTTCGTGCACGCCTTTCGCGGCTGCTTCGGCGTCACCCCCGGGGTGTTCCGGGTGCGGTGACGGGCCGTCGCGCACGAAAGAACTTCTTCGCCTCGTTTGTGCCGTCCTGCCCGGCGTAGAGTGCTGCCGCCCCGAGATCGTGGCCCCCAGGAAGGAGGTACAACATGGCGAGCAGTTCCGGTACGCATAGTTGGCGTTTCACCAAGATTGGTGGCTTTCATCAGCCCCGGATGGAGACTGCGGCGGACTTCGCCAACCTGGAGCACCTGGACCAGAAGCTGTGGGCGGCGCTCGCCTGTCCCGTGAAGGACATGGCGTTCGACGTCAAGACGCTGGCGATGCTCGACACGGACAATGACGGGCGGATCCGCGCGCCGGAGGTGGTCGCGGCCTCGGTGTGGTGCCGCACGGTCCTGAAGTCCCTGGACGAGCTGGCCAAGGGCGGGCAGCCCCTGAAGCTCGCCAACATCGACACGAACAACGAGGAGGGCGCCGCGATCCTGGCGTCCGCCGAGCGGGTGGCGACCGACCTGGGCGCAGGCGAGCAGCTCACGGTGGAACAGGCGGCGGAGGCGGCCGAGAAGCTGGCCAAGTCCGCCCATAATGGCGATGGGGTCATCCCCGCGTCGGCCACCGAGGACGAGGCACTGAAGGCGCTGATCGGCGAGGTGGTGGAGGTGCTTGGCGGGGCGGACGATCGCTCTGGCGACAAGGGCGTCGACGCGGAGCAGCTCGAGAAGTTCTACACCGACGCGGAAGCGGTGGTCGCCTGGCTGGACGCCGGGACGGGGGACGCGATGCCCCTGGGTGAGGGCTCGGCCGCGGCCGCGGCTGCCGTCGAGGCCGTCAAGGCCAAGGTCGACGACTACTTCGCCCGCTGCCGCCTCGCCCACTACGACGAGCGCGCCCTGACCGCCCTCAACCGCAAGGAGGAGGAGTACCTCGCCATCGCCGCGGAGGACCTGTCGGTGACTGCGGAGGAGGTCAGCGGCTTCCCCCTGGCCCGGGTCGCCGCTGGGCAGCCGCTGCCGCTGGTCGGTCCGGTCAACCCGGCCTGGGCGGCAAAGCTGGGCGCCCTGCGGGATGCGGCGGCCAAGCCGGTCACCGGGCACGAGGCGGAGCAGATCACCGAGCAGGAGTGGGCGGACATCCAGGCGAAGATCGCCCCCTTCCAGGCGTGGCAGGGGGCGAAGCCGGACACGCCGGTCGCCGGCATGGACGGGGAGCGCCTCCGCGCCATCCTGGCGAGCGAGCACAAGGCGGCGCTGACCGCGCTCATCGAGGCAGACAAGGCCGCGGCTCCCCAGGTGGACTCGCTGACCAGGCTCGAGAAGCTGGTCCGCCTGCACCGCGACCTGTTCCAGCTGGCCCAGAACTTCGTCAACCTCACCCACTTCTACTCGGACTCCGAGCGGGCGGTGTTCGAGGCGGGCACGCTGTACCTGGACGGTCGCTCCTGCGAGCTGGTCGTCGATGTCGCCAACCCCGCCAAGCACGCCGCTCTCGCCGCCCGGTCCAAGCTCTACCTGGCCTACTGCGACTGCACCCGGCCCTCCGGGGAGAAGCGGGCGATCGTCGCCGCCTTCACCGATGGTGACGCCGAGTACCTGCTGGTCGGGCGCAACGGCGTCTTCTACGACCGCGACGGCAAGGACTGGGACGCGACGATCACCAAGGTGGTCTCGAACCCGATCAGCCTGCGTGAGGCGTTCTGGGCGCCCTATCGGGCGATCGCGCAGGCCCTGGAGGAGCGCGCGGCCCGGGTCGCGACCGAGAAGGCCAAGGCGGCGGAGAAGGGTGCGATGGCTCAGGGCGGCACCCTCGCCGGCGACGTGGCCGCGGACGCGACGCCGCCCAAGATCGACATCGGCACCGTCGCTGCGATCGCCGTCGGTCTCGGCGCCCTCGGCAGCGTGGCGGTGGCGGCCATCGGCTACGTCACCGGGCTGTTCACCCTGCCGTTCTGGATCATCGTGCTGGTGGTGCTGGGGATCTTCCTGGCCATCTCGGCGCCGTCGGTCGTCATGGCCTACTTCAAGCTGCGCCACCGCAGCCTGGGTGCCATCCTCGACAGCAACGGGTGGGCGATCAACGGACAGGCCGGGGTCTCGGTGCGCTTCGGGCGGACCATGACCCACGTCGCCAAGCTGCCGCCGGGCTCCCGGGTCGACAGCAAGGACAAGTACGCCGACCCGGTCAACCCCTGGCCGCGCATCATCGGCTTCTTCGTCGTGGTCGGCTTCTTCGTCAGCCTGCTCAACTGGTTCGGCTTCTTCGCCTGGGCCACCGGCGGGCTCGTCGGCAGCGCGGCGGGCAGCTTCGAGGACCTCGTCGAGCAGGCGGCCAGCGACGATACCGACGCCGCGGAGGCCCCGGCGCCGGCAGAGTAGTCAGGTCGGGCGAGCCCCGAGGCAGCGCTGCACATACGCGCCGGGTGGCTCGCCCACGACCTTGGCGAAGTCGCGGGAGAAGTGGGCCTGGTCGGCGTAGCCGAGGCGGAAGGCCAGGTCTGCGAGGTCGGTGTCGGGGCGCTCGGTGAGCAGGTGCATCGCCTCGTGCAGGCGGTAGCGGCAGATCAGCGACTTCGGAGACAGGCCGACCCAGGCGCGGAGCAGGCGCTGCAGGGAGCGCTCGGACAGGCCGGTGCGGGACTCGAGCGTGCCGACGTCGAGGATGGTGCGGTCGATCCGGATGGTCTCGACCACGTCCTCGGCCTGCTGGCGGCGGGCCTCGTCGATGGTGCGGAGCTGGGGACGGAGCCAGGCCTCGTACGCGGCGAGCTGCTCGGCGTGGTCGACCCCTGAGGCGAAGCAGGCGCGCAGGTCGTGCACCGGGGCAAAGGCGTCGCCGACCGGGCAGCGGCGATCGACCCACTGGTGAAGGCAGGGCCCGACGAGGATCGAGAAGCCAGCGGGACGGAAGAGCAGTCCGCGCACCCAGGAGCGGCCGGTGAGGTGGCGGGCGTCGGCGCGGGTCTGCACGCCGGTGACGCCGTCTTCGCCAGGTTGAACGCTGATGTTGACCGCGGGAGGTGCCAGCACGCCCTGGGTGTGGGTGCCCTCGGGGCCGAGGTCCCAGTCGATGAACCAGGCGTTGCGCACGTAGGGCCGCAGGTCCTCCGACACGGCGTAGCGGTGCATGTCGATGGGCCGGCGCCCGCCGAAGACCGCGCCGCGAACGCCCTGTACGGTGTCGGGTTTCTTCAAGAATGGGCCCCGGGGTCGCCGCTAGGTTCGAGACGACGAGAGCGCGCCGCTCTCTCCAGGAGGATCGCATGAAGTACCAGGGTTCGTGCCACTGTGGTGGCATCCGCTTCGAGGTGGACGCCGGTCTCGACCACGTGATGCGCTGCAACTGCTCCATCTGCGGCCGGACCGGCACGCTGATGACGTTTGTCCCAGAGTCGTCGTTCAAGCTCCTCTCCGGTGAGGAGCTCTACCGGGACTACCAGTTCGGCAACAAGTCCATCCACCATGGCTTCTGCACGGTGTGCGGCGTTCGACCGTACGGTGCAGGTCAGGGGCAGGACGGGCCGATGCGCATGATCAACGTCGGCTGCCTCGAGGGCGTCGACACCCGCGAGTACGCCGAGGTGACCGTCTACGACGGGGCGTCGCTGTAGGGGTGGGCGAGGATCTGAAGGACGGACCTCTCGCAGGCTTGACCCCTGTGTGGTGGTGATCAATATTGAATAGTCAATCCTGACTATCTCTGGAGCCACCATGCACCGCAGCGAGCCGACCTACACCTTCGTCAGCGTCTCCACCGCCAAGCCCGGCCGCCTGGACGACCTGTGCCGCATCGCCAGCGCTCCCAGCGAGCGCATGGACGGCAAGGTCGACGGACTCATCGCCCGGCAGGTGAGCGTCGACCGGGATCGGAATACCGTCGTCGTCTGGGTCACGTTCGACCGCAAGGAGTCGCTCTACGACTTCCTGCAGACCGAGCAGGGCCGGCAGGACCACGGAGAGGACGAGCCGATGGAGGACATCATCGAGACCTTCGAGATGTTCGATTGCACGCCGATCAGCGGCCGACTCACCGCGTGAGCCTGACCCGCCAGCGGGAGCTGCTCGTGCTCGCCACTCTCGGGGCGCATCCGATGCACGGCTACGCCCTGGCCGAGGTCCTCGAGCAGGGCCTCGGACCGGCGGTCGACCTGAAGCGCGCCACGATCTACGCCATCCTCAACCGCTTCGAGGCGCGTGGGTGGCTGCAGGCCGCGGACGACCAGGACGGCGGCCGTCCCCCGCGGGCGGTGTTCTCGCTCACGGAGGCCGGGCGGGCCGGACTGCCCGGGCTGGCGGTGGAGGCGATGCGTCCCCTCGACAGCTCGCCGCTGCCGCTCGCCGCCGTCATCGCCCACCTCGACCTCCTTCCGACGGCGGACCGACGCCAGGTGCTGCAGGCGCACGTCCGCTCCCGGGAGCGCCGTCTCGCCGACCTCGTGCCCTTCGCCGGGCACCCGGGCTTCACGGGCACCGCGGTCGAGCTCATGAACGCGCAGCTCCAGCTGGAGCTCCGGGTGCTCGGCGGTCTGGTCGGCGACCTGGGAGACTGAGCAACGAAGCCCCCCCGGCGGACCGAGGGGGCTCCCCTGAGCAACGAAGCCCCCCCGGCGGACCGAGGGGGCTCCCCTGAGCAACGAAGCCCCCCCGGCGGACCGAGGGGGCTCGATGTCGGTCGGGCGGGACTCCGACACGGATGTTGATCGGGGTAGCAGGATTCGAACCTACGACTTCCTGCTCCCGAAGCAGGCGCGCTACCAGGCTGCGCTATACCCCGAGCCCGCCGCTCCTATGCGGGTGCGCGGGCGGCGTCAAGGGTCGGGTGCACGTTCGGCGCGGCCTCGTCGATCGCCGCGCTGGTCCGCGGATCGTGGGGTTCAGTAGCGGGGTCGCGCGGTGATCTGCACCATGCCCTGGCCGAAGTCGTGGTGGGAGACCAGCTCCAGGGGGGTGGTCCGCAGCAGGCCGTCGAACAATCGCACGCCTTCACCGCCGAGAATGACCGGAAGCATGGTCAGGCACAGCTCGTCCACCAGGCACGCGTCCAGGGCCTGGCGGACCAGATCCCCGCCGTCCAGGTAGATGTCCTTGCCGTCGGCCGCCTCGCGCGCCTGCTCGACCAGCTCGGCGATGGAGCCCTGCACCGCACGCACGGTGGGCACCTTCGGCGTGAGGTCTCGGTGGGTCGCGACCAGCACCGGGTGCTCGCCGTAGGGCCAGGGGCCGCCGAAGCCCGCGGCCACCTCGTAGGTCTTGCGGCCCATGAGCAGCGCGCCGACGTCGGCCATGAAGCCGTCGAAGTCGAGGCCGGAGGGCGGGGCGTCGTCCGCAGCCTCCACCCCGTACTCGTGCAGGAAGGAGATGTCGTCGTTCGGGCCGGCGATGAAGCCATCGAGGGAGCAACCCAGGTACACACGCACACGACTGGCCACGCTCACCTCCGAGGCGTCAAGGTGGACACGGATCCGTCGGTGACCAGGGGCGCTCAGGGGGTGGCGGCCAGGCGCCGGGCCAGCACTGCGCGGAGCGACTCGCCGGGTGCGGAGGCGAGGGCGCGCTGGCGGTGAGCCTCGGCGGCGGTGACGTCGCCAGCC
>MDTC01037877.1_pt1 | contig 20465 bp, 23 predicted proteins | sample 811181 | NCBI WGS metagenome assembly MDTC01 (sample SAMN05326644, study PRJNA326480) | marine metagenome | isolation source: seawater | place: Pacific Ocean: North | collected 2011 | reverse complement strand
TCTTCTCTTGCGGCTTGTTCCATAGGACGAACTTCCTCTCTTGCCTGTCCCACCATCATTCTACCGCCTTGAACAGTTGCTGCGGACATAATCTGCCAGAACGCTTGGAAACCTTGTGCAATAGGGTCATTCGCCTTGAACTTGCCAGACATAAACTCCTTGACACTGTTGGGCTTACGAGAAGCCATCATCATACGAAGAACCTTTGGATTACGCAACGCCTTTGACATTCCTGCGTACAAAACAGCGGTTGGTAAAGCCGTGCTTAGATTGCCCATAAGTTGAAACAAACCTAAACCAAGAGCAATATTCGGTGCCGCTAGACCGCCTTTTCCTGCAAGTGAAGCGTTAGATGCTCTGACCATTGTATTCGCCATAGCAGTCAGACCCTCCGCGCCGTTGGGTCCAAACATTGCGTTTAGTGTATCGTCACCATAAGACCGCAATACAGACTGAAGTTTGTTACCAAGCCTGCCAGACTTAAACGCTTCTATGAAGTCGTCCGTCATGCGAATGTCACCAGCCTCATCGACAGTGGCACCAATCTGTTTAAGGATTCTGCCCATTGCAGCGTCTTTGACCTGTTCCATCCGTTCAGGAGACAAGAATCTTTGTGCCTGACGAATAGAACTAGGTGAATTAAACACTGTCTGTGCGATAACCTCAGGGTCATCTGTTTGTTGTAGAGTGTTTATTAGCCTGTCTCTATTTAGAGCAGAACGTGCAGTCTGTGCGGCTTGAAAGTCTTTGAGTGCCTGACCAAGTGGCTTGCTTCGCAGTGCTTCTGCTACCCCTGGTGAAAGGTTTGCCTTGCCGCGCTCAAGAACACTAATAACATCATTGAGTGCTTTCATGTCATCGCCAAACAATTTATCAACCGTTGTTCCTTTTTGACGTAGATTTGCAACAAGCTCAATAGGGTCGATAACAGCTTCCCCTGTTGCGGAGTCAATGGTTCGAGATGCACGGAGTTGTTTTTCAAGATACATCTTGGCTAGACCCTGACGAACTTGATCCGCCATCTCTGAACCCTTGCCGCGTATTTTTGCGCGTTCAAAGGCTTCCCGTTCCAAACGTGCCGCTTCACCTTCCACGAATCGTCTGGTTTGGTCGTTTGGTGCAAGACCCTCTACATCTTTAAGAGCTTGTTCAACGCTCCGTCCGCCAATCTGTTGCTGTTTCAAGATTCGAGCACCAGCGTCCAAGTCTGCTATACCTGCTTCTGCGCCAAGTGCCTTGTTTGTTGGCGCACCACGAATAGCTTTCAACAGTTGATCAAGTGCTTCTGGATTATCTTCTTGCACAATCTTGTCAAAGATGAACTTCATATTCATCTGACCGTTCTGCGCTTGCTTGACGATGTCCTGCACCACCACGTTGTCAAAACGTTTTATTCCAGTGCGATACAACAGGTTTGTTCTACGCAACAGACTGAGTGCTTCTTTACCCTGTTCAGCGGAGATGTCACCTAACGTAAACCCTTTTGGTAAAGTCACCGTTGCATCGGCGGGTATCAATGCAGGATTTTGCATTAAACCCAGATTTATTTCGGCTTGTGTAAAAGCGTCATTGATTGAGGCTTTTAATGAACCAAGTGCTCCTACGTTGACATCATTCATAATTGACGGATTGTACGTTGCATCTGTCAAACCTTTACGCAGACGACCTATTTCTTGAGGCGTAGCAAAATCCCCAAGTGCGCGCACTTTTGCAGCAAACCCTGTGCCCGCAATATCAGCGATGCTATCAGTTTCAAGACGAGCGAGTTCTTCTTTAATACCTTTTGTTGAAATGATTTTTTTGCCGCGCAACGCATTCGTTGCCATTGTGTACAAACGGTCTACGTCCTCATCAAAGACAGCTTTGCGCTGGCGAATCATGTCCTGTAGATTTTTTGGTATGCTCTTGCCATCTTTTAAGTTACGCATGACTTGATCTATTTCATTGCGCACAGCATCATCCATTCGGCGTTGTGCTTGGGCAAGCGTTTCATCTCCAGATGCAAAGAAATCGGTAATGTCTTTTTTCACAATCTCATCAAGGTTGTTGATTGCTGACTCATCAACAATCCCACCCGCTCGAAGGTCAGCAACCACTTGCTGTAGGTTTTGCATCGCGGCTTTTTGATTTGGAAAGACCCCTTCATACACCGCTTGCAAACGGTTCAGGATAGGACGAAACTCTTCACTGGTTGCGCCTGCTACGGTTGGGCGGTAGCCGCGATTAATTACGTCACGAGCCTGTGCACGCAATGCTTCATTTGCTTCACCCCCAGGACCTTTAATGATGCGACCAAACAACTTTGATATGCCTCGTCCAACGCCTTCACCAAGACCACCAAACACACCTTCCATTGCAACGTCACGAGCAATCTCACCAGCGGACTGCATCTGTAAGCCTTCGGCTGTCTCTATGCCCTCATCAAGAAGTTTACCCGCTGCTGTTGCTCCACCAACAATTAGCATACCTGGAACAAACCCTACACCAGATGCAAGAAGCGATGCGCCAATACCCGTGGCAATCGGCAGTGCGGTTGCGCCAGCAAATTCTTTGACATCGTTAAATGAGAAACCTTCTTCATCAATGGCAAGTTCACGACCTTCACCAAGACCGAGCTTGGTGCGACCCTCCTGTGTCAGAATGTGCCTGCCTAATGGGTCTACACGGAAACCCTCCTCACCTACAATGCCTCGTAGATAACCAGACTTTTCTTCTGCGTTGTCCATGCGACCAAATTGAAAGCGCGAGAAACCACCTATACTGTCAACTCCAGTGGTATAGTCCACACCAGGTTCTTTATAATTACTGACATACTCGTCTTCAGTGATTTGTTCACCAGTCACAGGATTAATACCCGAGAGTCTAGCCTGACGAGCGTAATCTCTAATCTCTTCAACACTTGCAGTGGCTAAGTCTACGTCCTTCGCGGTGGGTTGCGTAGGAGCAAACTGTTGCATGATAGCCTGTTGCTCTTCCGCAGTGGGGGTATCACCTGCAATCTCAACAATTACATCGCCTTGTGGGGTTTCGACAATAATTTCACCCATCTTTTAATCACCCAAACTTAAAGCGTGGAAGACCAGTGGCTTGATCTTTGCCAGCGGATACCAAGCCTATTGATGTAAATGTTGCGGTTCCTTGAGGACTCAACCCTGCTTGAGCTAGTCGTTTTTGTTGTTCTGAAAGCCCACCTACGGCAGAGTCATATGTTCCTGGCTGGAACACAGGAGTAAGAGTGTTTTGTATTGTGGTCATGGTTGAGAAGGCACCTTTTTGAGAGTCCCTCATCTTTCCTGCGGCTCTCTGCAACCTTTTAACCATAACCTCTGGATCTTGAGTAACAAATGCTAATCTTCCGCCGTTCAACGCACCAGCCCCAAAGTAGGCTTCGATCAAGAAGTCAACGTCTCTGTTTGAAATGGAGTTGGCTGATTGTGCAGCACCAAGCGTCACAGGAACAAGATCCTGCAACGATGCTCTCATTGCATCACGAACCTCATCAAGCGTTTGATACTCTTTACCTAAATCCATGCCGAAGAAGTTAGCACCCTCGTTCAACATGCTTTTGATTGCTGGGGTTATGCCTGTGACCTTATTTTCTGCTGTTTCAATCATCGCACCCTCAAGTAGTCCGATGCCGATTTCAGAAGTAATGGCAGTTGTGACAGCTTTGTCGTACTTCTCTATTTCTTTTTGATATTCAGTCATAGAGATTTCTTTTCGTTTTAATTTCGCCGCCAAACCCGCCTGTGTGGCTTTAGCCTGTTGAACCATAGCCGTTAGTGTGGCAGGAGCAATAGCCCCTTTTGGAATATTGCCGTCACGAACATCGCCTACACTAACAGGAATACTTTCATTAGGACCAAATTCTCTACCGTTGTATGTCGCACCGTCAGGACCAGCAACGTAGTCTTTTGTTGCTCTTCTTTCTCTTTGTTCTAAACGGTCTTCGGCTCGAATCTTGCCAGTCTCTTGCAAACCATATTGCAAGGCAGACAGCTTAAGCTGACGGTCAAACTCGTCCCTCTTTGCCTTGTCTTTAATAAGCATGTCCGCACCATCGCTCATGGCAGAAGCAATATTTTCAATAGCGTTTTCACTTTTACCTGCCGCCATAGCAAAACCAATCTTGGCAAGAATAAGACCGCTATCCGCACCCTCGTAGCCTGGTGCTTTGTCCATAAACTCTTTAATAAACCCGTCTAGAGTTTTTTCTTGCTCTTCTTTTGTTCCGCTATTAATAACTCTTTCGATTTCCTCTTTGGCGGATGGGGCGGCATCACCACCCTCTTGACCGCCGCCACCAGATGCACCGTCACCAGACTCATCTCCTTTTTTGTATTTCGCTAGATCCACATCAGCTTCATCACGATCTGCCGCGTCTACTGCTTTCTGGAAATCGTCTTCTTGTTTATCGCGTTGAGCTTGTTTATCGCGCATGAGATTATCAAGCATTGATTCGATTTCACCTGTCTGAGGCGGCATCTGTCCAGTCTCTTCATCAGAGATGACGATGCCCTGTTCCGCCATCTGCTTGCGTGCTTCTGCTTCTGCTTGCCTACGCGCAATCGCTTCTGGACTGTTGTCAGTAGCCGTTTCACCCGCCCGTATCTCATCTCGTATTCTTTGTGCTGCCATGCCACCTTCAGGAATTTTAGTTGGCGCAGCTTTAGGACCTGCCGCTGTGGATGTGGCAGCGGGGTCAATTTCAAAAATGCCCAAGGAAGTTAAATAGTCTTGGTCAATCGCACCTGGCCTCAGAGAACCTACACGCTGACCGAGAGTAGTGTCTTGCTTTGCCGCCGCAATCTCGTTTGCAACGCGCTGATCATACGCTGTTATAGGAGTTCCATCTGCTCGTTTGCCAACTACTTTTTCTCCTGCTGTCAAAGGACGACCATCAGGTTTAGTGCCTATAACTTTTTTTTCTGCCTCAGTTGGTTTAAAAGAAAGCTGCAAAGGTTCTGGCATTTGTTTGTCAGAAGACAACAGGCTCTGAAGTCCTTGGGTTGTCAACCCCCGCACAAATGCGCCTCCACCTGCCGCTACTCTAGCCGCAGGATTCAAGACACTCTCTAATGCGCCGCCGATTCGCGTATCTGTAGGATCTTTGACTCTTTGACCTGCCTGATATGCGCTTTGGTAAGCCTGAAGCGTAGCATATTCACCTGGGCTAATCGCAGCGTCATCACCAAAACCAACTTTTCTGCCACCTGAGATGTATCTACGAGCAATATCAAAAGGCTGTAAAGAAGTTACTCCGCGCCCTGATGGGATGCGACTACGAAATGTTTTACGTGTAAGAGGTGATGTAAAGGTGCTGTATCCCACCCCAGGATTAACGGGTCCGCCAACTTGGAAACTAGGTACACCCGCTGATTGATTTAAAGCGTTACGAGCATTCCGTTTAAACATCTTACGGTTATATATGCTCATCGCTATCTCCCAAACAGGCTGCTAAACAATCCACCTTCACCAAACGCTCCTGCTTGTTGCAGCCCCGCGATACCCATGCCAAGACCACCTATCTGTGATATCATGCTAGGCTTTGGTGCAGTCGTTTGTGTGAGCGTGCTTGTGGTCGTTGGCACACCACGGAAGATGTCAGACTGAAAGCCAATACGCTGGTACGGCTCGAACTGGCGTTCAAGGCTCGTGGCACGTTGTGCATCAATCTCGGCTTGTTGCTGTTGTTGCTCTTGTCCACCAAGTTGTGATAGCAGACCAATGTCTCGCTGTTGCGCAGCTTGCGCAGATTCGCCCAGAGCGGCTTGTTGGAGTCCGAGCTTGCCAAACAGCTCTCCAGCTTGCTGTGCCCTGTTCTGTGCGCTTTCAAACGCCTGTGAACGCAGTTGTGATGATTGTCTTGCCAACGCATCCGCTGTATTACGCTGTAATTCTTGTTCGGCTACTGCCTGACGAGAGCCACCAAAAGCACCACTTTGTACAGCACCAGAACCAATTCGTTGACGCTCGATGTCTGCCTGACGCTGTAAATCCTGCATACTTTGGTCAACAACTTGGTCTATGTAAGGATTCATAAACTGTTGATAGCCTTCTGGAGACAAAGACGCTACACCTTGACCTAGAGTATAAGCCCCTGCCTGCATCATAGGTTGGTAAGCACCAATCCCTGCAAGACCAAGTTGGATAGCCTGCTGCTGGGCAGGCGACATTGGGGCAACCTGATAATCAGGAATCGTGGTAGGTTGGTTTGCTAGTGTCTCTGCACTGGACAAAAGGTTTTTTAAATATTCTTCCTGATAGGCTGGAAGCGATTGTGTGGTTGAAGTAACTGTCATCACGCCATCCTTTCAAATTTATCCATTAAAGAATACATGACATCAGCACCTTTCTTAGGGTCACCGTTTCCTGCGCCTGTAACAGCCTTCTTAGTCATAACAAACTCTTCGTCTGAAAGTCTTGCTTCTTGTACTTTTTTACCATTTTGATAGATACCTGCTTTGATATCGTCCGAGGTTCCAGTGCCTGGACCCTCGATTAGACCGCCTGCTTGAAGAGTTACAATACCACCAGAGGCTAAAGTCATCCGCGCTTTTACAGCGTCCTCTAGTTCTTCTATTGTATCATACGCTATTCCTGTATCGGGGTCTATAAACAAGCCTTTATAGGGCTTTCCTTCATAATCAGGACTAGACTCACCGCCTCTAGGCTGTCCCGTTATATTTTCTTCTTCACCCTTGCCAAGTAATCCTAAAACACTAGACCCTAAAGCTATGTCACCAGCACTAATCCCCGTACCAAAAAGACCACCTTTGGCAGCCTCTGAAGCGGCGGCTTTTGCGGCAGTGGCCTCTGCGGCTTTTGCGGCGGCGGCTTGAGTAGCGGCTTTTGCTCCTGCCGATTGCGCTGCAACACCTGTTGCTCCTGTGCCTATGCCAAGAGCACCAAGCCCAGCCCCCGCGCCGCCAGCAAGTATAGCATTCTTTATGACATCGTCTGTGTCGCCACCAGCGAGAAGCGTACCAATCCCAGATCCAAGAGCCGCGTTTAACGCAGCACTACCCGCAGGACCGCCAATGAGATATCCTATCGCGCCACCTGCTATCGGAGCTAGTTTCTTTAGAATGCTCATAGCACCACCTTCACCGTCCCACTATCATTATACAAAGCCCCTGTTTCAAGTCCAGTGGCAGATGTAGGTAAGTCTGTAAGCGTTATTTTTGTGCCTCGTAACTCACCTGGGTTTTGTAACTGTACCACAAGTTGAGTCAAAGAGCGAACCATCTCATCAAAGTATTGCCTATCATACTCTTCAGGAGCTAATGGAAACTGTGGTGGTACTAGTTCTCTGCTCATCGTTTACCATCTGGTTGTATTTCTACACGGGGTGATCCAAGTCTCCAAGCCACACCCAAGTTGTCAGATTCTATTCTAAACCCAAAGGACCTACCCCTAAGTCTCGTATGACTTTGTTCAGTTGTGTCGGTAATTGTTAACGCTTTTGAGGTTGTAAAGCCACTTGCAGGAGAGCGTTGCGACTTGAGCGTTATAGTTGCCTCTTTTGTTGCGGTAGAAGCAGACCTGTCAAAACTTACATCGGGTATCATGCGGCGAATAAACAAGAAGTTGTCGCCATCGCCGATGTCGATTGGTGCAGATTCGATGAACGATGTGATTGCAACACCGTCTGCGTCACTTCCTTTTTCATGTTCGTACAGTTTGCTGGCATATGTGTTGCTGGCAGATGTTGTTGCCAGAGGAAACCGATTAACGCCACGATCAAGCCACGCTGTACGCTCCAGATTGCCTACATACCAAATTTTTTGCTCATAATTGTAGACAACGTATCTGTCGTTTTCTGCCGCCCCTGTCTCAGACGGGTAGAACCAAAACACCTCACCAAATGCTGCGTTAGAGCCAGCAAACACTTTGTCTGCCTGTTGAAGGTCAAAGTCATCAAAAATGTAGTCTCGCACGGTACAGGGCAAAGGTTGAACGCGACCATCGTAGAGATAGAATCTGTCCTCACCCATCCAAAATACGGCATCTCCGACTGCTACTGCCGCATTAGACCCCATAATTGTCGTTTGACTTGAAAGCTGTGTGATACCAAACGTAAACGGAGGTCCTATAAACTGCATTGAGTTTACAGATGCATCTGTAATAAGTAGTATCTCGCGCCGTGTTTCTACCGCTTGGATAATTTCTGATCCATTACCAACTCTTAGATCACCAGCAGTGTTTGTTGCCGTAGGATTCCAGTCAAACGGGTCCTCTTGCGAACTGAATCGAACAAGCAGAGGGTCTAAGTCAGTTGAACCTATTGCGTTTGTACCAACAGCAATAACGTGCCTGTCTCTGTCAGACACAAGCACTTGATTAGCTAGAATAGGAATATTTGTAGAATATGCATCAAGCGGCCTTGCTCTGCCAGCAAACCCACCTGTGGCATCCCAATAGAATATCTTGCCGCCCTTGATGTTAAGCACAAGATCTTCGCCAAAGTTGTCGTGTTTCCAAAGTCTAAGTTGTGCGTTAGCCGTTACTGTAGCAGGTTGGTTCCAGCCGTTTCTGCCCCAAGTGCCAGCACCCCATCCATAACCACCGACAACAGTGTCCAATCCTGCACTAATTTCGTAAATTACCGTAGCCTCACCGCCTGTAAGGTTTACTGTCGAAGCCGTTGGAATTGTAATAGTGTAGCTATCTGCATCTACTCGCGTTACAGTAAACTCACCTGTCAAGGATGCTTCTTCTGTGTCGTAGGCACCGCTACCGCCGTCAAGATCAACATCTTTTATTTGAATGTCTTCACCTGTTTGTGCGCCGTGGTCAACGTGTCGAACAGTTACAGTAGTGCTTCCTTGCGTCAGAACAAAATCCAACACATTGTTAGTGAACACAGTTGTCATGGTGAGTGTTGGTGTACCAAGTGCGGTTGTACTAGACACACCTGTTGTGGCTACATTTGCATCACCTGTTGCAGTCTCATCACCCAGTCCACTTGTTGCAGACAGACCTGTATCAATAACCACAGGAACAACAACTGTGCCGAGACTTGTTGTGCCAGCAAGACCTGTCACAGGAATTGTGGTGGTGATATCTCCAACAACGTCAATGCTACCAAGACTAGCAGTAGCACTAAAACCTGTAAGAATTGCGGCAGCGGGTGCTGTAACTATTGTGAACGGAGGAAGCTGGCTAGTACCCTCAACGCCAGTAAGATTTACGGTAATATTGGTCATGTTCCACCTATGAGATAGACACCGTTACCGTGCCAACGCTCGCCGTTGCAAGTAAACTACTAAATTGTACCGCATTTACACCCATTGTGCCAGTTGCAGAAACACCTGTCACGGAATAGATACTTTGCGTAGTTACTGTACCTATTGATCCTGTCGCGGCAAAACCAGTTACACGCTGCGGAACAAGAACCCCTAAGCGAGGCGGTGTTATGTTAAAAACATTACCGCTACTTTCAATATAGTATTTTGTGTTTGTGCCAACGCCTGTTAGGGTTTGAGCATCTAATGTCTGCCAAGCATGTAATGCTCTGGGTGTGCCTTTAATAGTGTCTTGAGTGCGAGACTCCCAGCCACCTATCTTTTCAGGATAACCAAACCGAAAGCGCACTTTATCACTATCAACCCAGCCGCCTTCATTTGAATAAGCTGTGGTGTCTTTTACAACTCCTGCCTTAAACTGTAGTTTGGTTAGCGGCATTTATTACTCCACAGGATCAGGCCAGTTAGCTATTGGCGCAACGCCTCCTTCTGGTGCATCAAATAGTGCCATAAATTCAGCGTGAGTTGAAGCGTTGTCTATGCTTGTTTCTATCACTCCGCTTTTTTTGCGGACTTCGGCACGATAGGTTTTAATGTTGTTAGGTATAATTTTTGTGTCATCTTCCTGAAAACGTATGACATACCAGTCTGTGGGTGCAAGCAAAGATGCGGCTGTTTCTTTTGTTTTTTGCTTCCAGAGTGTTTTAAGACCAGGGGTCACACTGCCATCCTCGTTTTTTTGATTGTGAATGTCTCTAGGTGTGGTCGCGTCCCACCAAAAACGTGCGTCAAAGGGTTTGGGGTCATCTTCCCAAACAAGCCCAGCAGCCTTTTTTTCTTCGTCTGACCAAGACATCCAATTAGTCGGGTGTTTTATCCCTTTATCAGATACCCACCCGCGTCCTGCGCGAATAGCTATGTTATTATGTTTCCAGGGCATTTTTATCTCCTACTCAGCATTAGAATATTTAAATGGCTGTTCTGCAAATGCTATATAAATGTATGTCTCTGTTAGATAATTGTTCCAACTGGATGAGCCGCCGCGCAACTTAAAACCGTTAGAAAGAAAATCAATATCTGAATTTGAGTCGTAAGGTTCTGCCGATGCCCCAGATGGCGTAAGACTTTCATCGTTTGGGTTGCCAGCAAGAGGGTTGCGTTTATTGTCAAACATTGTCCAAGCCATTGCATCCCTATCTGCATCTTTCATTAAAATAAATGCAGGTTTAAAGCCAGTAAAAACAAAGGGTCCATTAGAGTTATTATTCGATTCGTATGTGCCAACCTTGCTATAACCATCAACGCTGTGAAAACAATAGGCTATCATTGTTCCTGAACTGCTTGGGCTTGCTGCTGAACTAACAGAGAACACTGAATTGGTTGGTGCAGTTGCATTCCACGGGTCTGATGAGGAAGTAACTGCTTTTGCAGTACCATTTAATGTTATATAAGCTGACGCTCCTAAAGCAGAGTGGTAAATATACCAATCTGTAGAATCAGCGTCTCTTTGCTTTGCAAGAATCCATTCTGGGGCTTGTGATAAACCATGCCCCACTGTAGCTCCAGAACCTGTTCCAGTGTAGCTAACAATACTAAACCCTGCCTTAGTATTCGCAGATACAGATGATGTGATTGTGCCGTCACTGTTGCTGACCGCAGAACCGCCAGCCAGCCAGTTCCAAGAAACAAGAGAATCAGTGTTGCGGTTGGTTCCAGCGTTTGAGCCTAGCGTAAACCCATCAGAATCTAAAGAAGCAACATTTGTTGAGTCTGACTCATCATTAGTTGTATTTGTTGAAAGGTTGTAAAAACCATTTGATCCACTGCCCCGAACAGAATCAAATAAAGCGTGACTATTGCCTGCTGTGCGATTTTTTAACCATAACCAATCAGGTTGAAAGCCAACACCTGTGATGCTCTGCGTTGAGCCGTTGCCAGTATAAAGCACCGTATTAAAATGATCCGCTGGTGTTCGATCTTTTGCAGGGTCTATAGTGGGGTCAGGTAGGTTAGCTGTGCAAAGGGCTAAAAAGCCGGACGGTACTGCATACTCAAATGTACCAAAACCATTTTTATCTGCATTTGCTGATGATACGTTTGCACTATCTTGACCAAAATTAAATCTATAAGTTGCAGATGCGTTACCCAACGCATCAGATGCGGCTGGAAGAATATTATTGCCAGAAAACGTATGTGAAATAGCACCTTGTGAAGAACCATTTTTATAAAATGTGATTTGATTATCATCTAAATTAAGAGCAACGCCAATAATATCATTAGTTGTATAGCTCACACCATAAGATGTGGCAGTGCCATTTATAAACTTTAACGCTGTAGTATAGTAAGAAATACTATCCACACCGCTATTTCCATTAAGACCTCCAACAAAACTAGCGCTATTTAGTGAATCGTATGTTGCATCAACCACACCAATTAAATCAGCAGCACAAGAACTGGTAATAGTTACTTCCCAATACCACTTTCCAGATGTAACTCCTATTGAACCTACGGCTGACCCAAACCCGCTAACTCCCGTAACGTGTTTTAAATTTCCTTCTGATTGAGTCCCTAGTGAGCTTATTGTATTCAGCACACACCAGTTATTTGTAGGGCTATCCGGCACTACATCTGTTGCCGCAAGCCCCCCAACCGTAAAGGCAGGGGTTAGGGTATTGCCGCCTGTGTTATCACCTATTGCAGAATCGTCTTGAAATTTTAACCTGTAACCATTTGTGCCAAATGTTAAACCAGATGTATCTTTAGGAATCCAAATGCCAGATTTTGTTTCTCCAAATGAGGTTGGGTCTAGAGCAGTACCGTCAATAAAATTAACTTCTGCCAAGTAACCATTAAGATTGTCTGTGCTTGCTCGTGAGGAGCTACCAACATAGTGTGTTGCGCCTGTCCAGTTTAAATATGTATCAAGAGTATCGGATGACGGAGCAGTGCTAGTTTGAAACGAAGTTATTCGTGTACCGTTTAAATATATCTTTACTCTATCTGTACTTGTTGACTCAGTTATGTCTACTTCTACAACAAAATGATACCAAGCAGATGAGTCTCTAAACAGTTGGTCTGTTTCATAAAAAATTTCATAACCACTCGTGTATTGATAGAAAGAAATGATGTCAACTTTTGACCCAGAGTAATAGAATGCAAAATGTGTAGAACTTCCAGTGTAAGGGCCAGCACTAAAAAGCGTGTAAAAATTTTGTGAAGTTCCAAGAGTTGAGCGTTTTACCCAACCACTCCAAGTCCATGTTCTTCTGTTGCCTGTTGTACCAGGTGTGCGAGATAAAACAGCACTACTACCACCATCAAAACGTGCGGATTGGCTTATTGTATGAGGGTAAAAAGGTCTAGGTTTTAAAAGCTGAGAAGAACCAAGAGGGGTAGACATTTATTCCTCCTAGCTAAATGCGAGTAGCGGAGTACCCAACAAAATTCGGTTAGATGCAACTACTATATACGGGATTACATCGGTTGCTGATGCCGCTGAAGACAAGGTAACAGAAACACCACTTTCAGTTTCAAAATCAGTACCCAGAGATAATGTCCTGCCACCTGTTGAGTCTTGGATTATTACAATAAACCCAGACTGACCTACTGCCTCGGTTGAAGGATTGTCAAAGGTGACGTTACCTGTGAATGTCAGCACGAAGTTTTGAAAAGTATCAAAGTCAAGAGTAATGTTACCTGTATTGGTTGTGTCCGTGCTGGTATTCCCCTGCAACGATTTGTTGTAGGTAACATCGCTGTTATACACAACTGCGCCTGAATATGTACCGCCTGTAACTGGAACAGTGTTAGCTACGCTGAACGCATCAAACACTACAATCTCAGCTACCTGCCCTGCGGTCAGCGCAGTAAGACCGCTGATGGTATTAGCAGTATCTGTATTATAGTCTGTACCCGCAACGAGCGACACACCGTTCAGCTTTACATCTACATACTGACCGTCAGTAAACTTTAGTGACAGGCCATTGTCGTCTGCACCAGACAAAGTGGTTTCCGAACCTGACGCTGTGTAATAATAGCGGGTTCTGATACCGAAATTTGGGGCTTTTCCTATGTATGGCATCGCTTAATCCTTAAATGATTGGTTGTGCATCAACCATTGTTTTATATGCTGTTTTTACTGCGTCTGTCCACACAGCACTAGCAATAGCTTGTACCTCTGCGCTTTCCGATAACATGTCTGTGTCTAACCAAACACCATCTGTCTTAGTGCAAGGATGAATTACCTTGCGGTGAAAGCTACGACTAGTCTCTATACCATCGTCTTTGATTACTGTAGCTGTCCTAATCTGGATAGTTTTGTAATCGCCAACTATTTCAATTTTATCTTCAACTGTTTCTTTCGTTAATGCCATTTTAATTTTTCTGTTAGATTAAGATATACTGTAGGTAAGCGAGAAAATTAATTGTGCCGCCGCAACCATTCCCACTTGCGCCCAAGTTTGAGCAGAGCCTGATTGATATAGTTGAATATGGGTAATCCCGCTATGAGCGGGGTAATACATACTTAATTGAGTAAACCCTGCACTTAAAGTCCAAGTACTGTGCATGACGCTAACCGCAGCCAGAGCGTTGTAAACTGCGCCTGATTGCGATGTAGTATAGGGTAATCCAATAATTTCAGCAAATCCTGAGCCTGTGTGACTGGAAAAATTTATGTAACCAGTTATACTTACGAGATCTCCGACTTTGGTATATCTTCCTGCCGCCGTTGAATATGTCGCCGTTCCAGCCGAAGTAGCACCTCTAACAACAGGTGTCCAAGTACCTTCTTCATAATCGTCGAACAATTCAGATGTCGCAGTACCACTGCCATCAGATGTCGCACTAAAATCTAGACCATTGCCACTAGCAAACACCAAGTTTTGAGATATTGTGCCGCCTATGGTATCAGCTAATGTTCTTGCTTGCGTCATCTATTTATCCTCACGGCTTGGTAGGCCAAGTTACATCATCAAGTGATGTAGCTGTTTTAGTTATATCACGTAGGGCTTGTCTGTAATCTTTTTGTGCTTTCGTCATGGTGCGGTCAGATAAAGCCCACACATCTGTAAGCCCTATTCTTCTGTTACGCTCTATTCTCAAATGTCTTAAATGCTCGTCTGCGCTTAAAACAACATCCGGTGTTTCTACTGTGGTTGTTTCACCAGTAACAACATTAAATATCTTACCTGTTCCCACAACAAACTCCTATTGGTAGCCGATATACATGGTTCCGCTATCAAAATTTCCAGTATGAGGGTAAAATTTTAATTGCGTGAGTTCGCCAGAAAGTTCTTTGTAACCCTTCCATATAATAAAATAATTTGGTTGAGTGTTTTCAAGAACAATAGCTTTCATAAACCATTTATTTCCTGATACTCGAACTATTTCGCCATTGTGTTGCATAAAATTAGTAGCGGCTCCCCAGCTATCCAATCTCCACGAATCTGCACTTGTGTTACTGCCATTACCTATACTACTTGCGCTGGCAAAAAACATATCGCCCCTTACATAGTTAGCACTTTCAAGGCCACCACTATCTCCAATTTGCATACTGTGGTCTGCTGTTAAAGCAGTACTAGCATTTTCTATAAAAAATCTAATTATATTTACGCCACTAGGTATGCCAGTAAAGGTCACTCCACTTGTGCCATTTAAACTTTGTTCAGCGGTAAAAGTAAAACCAGCCCCAGACACAGTTCCAGTAAACGCAAAAGTATCAGCAAGGTTTATGCTTTCAGATTGTATTTTTGATAATGCCATTACTTGCTCCTACCCCACCAAAAAGCCGCTGAAATTTGATGCTACCGATACTGTATAGGAAGTGTCCGAACTAATGTGCCACGGCATGACATTAGTTCCAGCAGTTAATTGAATTGTCAAAGAAGTGGCTAAAGAATCATAAGTGCTATTTGGTGAGCCATTCATAACATAGCTATTATAATATAACTCAGTGTGGGATGTTGGAGTACTAGTGCCACTAATATCTGATGCCAAACAAATAACTATATAACCCGAACCAACGCCATCAAAACGCATATGAAGATTAAACTGGTAAATGCCTGTAACGGGCACAACATAATACCCATCGGAATGTAAGTTACTTCCTATGTCAAAATCAACGGTATTAAAATCTGTTGTTTTCCAACCGCTTGCTGAATAGCTTATAGCTCCATTTGGTCTACATGAGAAGGCTGGTCGTGCAGGGGTAAGTATGCGACCAGTGCTATCAATCGTCATAGCTGTGTTAGTGCCAGTGCTATCCTTAATTGTTGCTAAGTCTAATTCAGTCGTTCCAATTTTGGGTTTTGTCACAGCACTGCCAGCAATCTTATCTGTGGTCACACTGCCATCAGGCGGTGCAATCGTGCCTTGGGTCAGACCAGAGAAAATAACATAAAAGTCATCAGTCGCCGCGATTGAACCCGTCATTGTTAAAGTAGTGCCAGAAACAGTATACGCTTCACCAGGCTCTTGCCGAACATTATTAACAAAAACAGAAACATCATTTGTAGACGCAGGATAGCTTAACGTAAAACCAGTGCCGCTACCCCCCGTCAAATCCTGCTTCTGAACAGAACTGTATATTTCCGCAGGGTTGTTGCCCACATACGCCATCAGGTAATCTCCATAATAGACAAGCAAACATCTGTAGCTGCGCCTGCCGTTACCTTTATTATGTCTGTTGTTTCCAACACGACCTTGTTACCTGAAAGCAATTCAAGCGAAGAACCAGAAGGAATCGGTGCGTTTGTAATCAATTCTACATCTTGGTTGTTTTCGTTGTTTGCTCCTGCGCGATTAGCAGTGTTTGAGGACAAGGTAACAGTAGCAGTGGTCTGACTGCTTGTTGTGTTGCCTAGAACCAATCCTAAAATAACGGTGGTTGTGCTTGATGCGACAGTGTAGATGGTATCTTCACTTGTCACGCCAGCTTTAGTTACGACTTTAAAAGTGTTTGCCATGATACTATCCTAATGCAATCGCTAACGCGGTGGCGTTGCCGTCAGCGGTGTTGGAAATGAAAGTTGTGCTTGCCGCCATAGTAGAGGAGAAATCGGTCACTGCTGCACCAGAACCAGCCCCATCACAGTGGATAATGCGAGACTCGCCGTTTGCAATCGTAACATTTGCTCCTGCACCTTGTGAGAAGATTACAGACTGTCCTGAACTATTCGTTACAAAATAAATCTTTTTTGCACCGTTTGGAGATACGGTGATAGTGTGAGTACCAGATGGTGAACCTGAACAAATAATCACCTTGTTAAGCCCGTTTTGTGTTTTATCGCCATCTGATGTGGTTAAAGTAGAACTAGTTCCAGACAATGAAAGCGTAACATTTCCGTTTAACGCAGTATCAATAATATCAAAGTTCTCATTAGTGGTATCACCCCAGGTGCCTGACTGTTCGCCAGTAGCTGGCTTTTCTATACCTGTGTTACTTGTGTATTGACTTGGCATTATGCTACCTCTTTCCAGTTTGGATTGCTGTTAGGCGTTATATCACTCCAAGTGTTAGTCGTAGATGGTACAATCTCTTGTGGGTTTGCGTTTTGATCAGGAACCACCCGTCCCCACACATTCACAGTACCAACATTTGCAGTGGCTTGCAATCCTGTGACCCCAAACGCTAAGTCGTCCACTTCGACAGTGCCTATCGCTCCAGAGCATGATACCCCAGAGGCGGCAAAAACACAATCAAGACTGAAAGAAACGGTGCCAATAGCTCCTGAACCAGACGTAACCCCTGTTGGAGAGACATTAGCCCCAGCGGACACTTGTTCGTCACCAAAGCCGATAGAGCCTACCAAGCCCTCTTCAGTAACAATCGCTCCGCCTGCGGCAAGAGCGTTGCCAATCTGCCCAGTGCCAAGAATGTTTGTGTTAACAACAGCGGGGGCGACATCACCCGAAAACTCAAGTATGCCTACCGCGCCAGTTCCAGTTACCCCTGTCACCACAACGGGCAGAGCTTCGTTCCAAGCACCTTCGCCCCAAGTGCCTCTGCCCCAACCCGATAGCGACATAGCTTACTCGTTAGGCAATGCGAATAATAGCGTTGCTAGAGTCCGCAGTTGGGAATTGAATTGTGAACGTGCCAGCAGTTGATGTCTTATCAGAACCAAAGTCAAGCACACACACAGACGTATCACCTGTAGTGTCTTCGTTGTAAATCAACGCACCACGAGCGGTAATTGTAGCCGATGTAAAGCTCAAGTCTGCAAAATCAGTAAAGGCAGTTGTACCAGATGAGGTTGGATTGACCCTTGTAAGAGACGAGCCTTTTGCTGAGTAGCCTGTGCCACTAACTTCGTTTGTCGCAGTATAAGCAGTGGTTGAGGCATCAAGGGAGGCTGAACTTGTGTACAAAGCCAGCTTGAAGTCGCTTCCACCAGAGTTTAAAAAGTTGTGCTTTGCTTCCAAAAGTTCTTTTTTGAAAGAAGTACACATTGCTTGTGTAATAGCCATTTATATTCTCCTAACGAGTTCAGCCATTTCGCTGTTGCCAGCGGATTGCATTCTATTGGCAATACTAGCACGTTCCTCGCGCCTTGCCAATTCAACGTAATGATACAATACTACACGCAGATGATTTTGGAAAGCCTGCGCTTGATCTCGAATCGCTGGCGGTGCTGTATCAGACACTTTCATTATCTTGTCCATCGCAAGTTCTACAATCTGTTCCGTGCTATGACCGCCGTTATTAGATGTCATAACATTGACGGAACCCATTTCTAGACCGCCTGTAAAAGACAGCATTCAAACCTCCATTACTGCTTTTGTACCCTTGTTAATCCCGCTCTATATGCATCTGTGTTTTCCACACCTTCTGCGTAAATCTTCAATCTGGTAACAGCTTCCACAAATCGTTTTTCGTATAACTGAATAACAGTCGGTTCCCCCTTCATAAACGTGTAGGCTTCAACTAATGAACCATACAACAACGTGTCTGGAGCGTTATCACCAAACCAAGACGTTCCTGAAGATGACGCAGTAATTGATTGTGGTCTATAATAGTAGTGTAGTTCAGCGGAGTAGGCTTGATTAGGCGTTGGAGCTAAAATTAGGTTGTCAACGTCAAAAAGACCGTAATACTTAGGAACTCCAGTAACTGTTGGGTCTGGAGAATACTCCTGCAAAAAATTTACGTCTTTCTGAAGTAAGAACTCATTTGATCCGCTGTTAACGATTGAAAGTGAGAATGTGGCTAGATAATCGTCAGGCAGTGCTAAAAACTTGTTGCCTGAAGTCATTGAGGCAGTAACATTTTTTCTAAAGTAATCAAGATCAACGAGCTTGAGGATTCGCTCTTCCGTGTTAATGATGAAGTTATTCAAATTATTTACGAATGTGGTTTCATTGTTTTCTGTAAAGTCTTGAATAGCTTGTTTTAATGTTGTGTTCGTATATGTCATTTTTTACACTATTGTTATGTTTCCAACCATGCTGCTATGCACAGTGCACTGATACACTAAAGAAGTGTCACTTGGCTCATGCGGCACAATAAACTGAGTTAGCCCAGTAGTGCTGTTGTAATTATCTGTAACTCCTGTTGTAAAAGCAGACCCACCAGAAGCTGTTCGTATCTGCAAAGGATGACTGCTAACATAGGAGGTGTTGTCGATTAAATATGTATGACCTTTGTAAAAGGTAAAGTTAGGGTTGTCTCCAGATGTAGCTCCTGGACCAGAAAATTGATAAGCAGAACCGTTTGCTGATGTTGTTGTGTATTTTGTTACAGGCCCAGTAGTCTCATCGTTTAATCGTATCCAGTTGCCTCCATGAGCAAAATACAAGCCACCCGTAGCATGAACATGAGCTACAGCCCCGTGATAAGTCGATGCACTGGGTAAATCACTCAAAGCAGCATAATAGAAAACAATTTTATTTGCGCCAGAACTAACGTCAAAAAGACCGTTTGCATCTATAATATCAGTTAGAACGCTAGAACTATTTCCTAATGCTGCATAGATTTCATTGAAGTTGTCGTTAATTTTATCCGCACCAGCACGAAGAGTATCGCCACTGCCATCATTTGCGCTTGACCCAATTCCTACTGTTTGCTTTGCCATTTAACCCTCGTCAAAAGTTTTGTTTGTTGCGTCAAGTGTAACACTTGTTGAATCAAAGGTCGATGCTGACGTTGACGATGACGCTGATACTGTTACAGACCCAAGTGCGATAGTAGAAGAAACGCCTGTTAATTGCACTGGTGTAACAACATCATCACTAAACGTAACTGTGCCAACCCTACCTTTCATAATAGCAGAAGGCACATACTCAAGAGTTTCTGTATCAAAAGCAGGAAACGAAACCGTCATTGGTATGCTGTTGTTGCTGTCTGGACGAGGGTCACGCAAAGCCTGTGGGTCTATAACAGTTCTTCTAGGTTCTAATTGTGGATGTTTCTCCTCGTACTCGTCTGAACCTACCTTTAAACCGTTCCATTCGGTTTTCATATCTCGTAAACGATAACGAAAGCCAGAACGATCTGATATACCATATGCATTTTTACCAGAGGCAAAAGCCATTATACCCTCAAATATTGAATATCAGGCTGTAGTTTAAGAGATACTCTATCTTCATCCTCATCAGCGGCTCGCTGAAACTCTTCTTCATAAACAGTTTTTAACAACTGAACCAGTTGAGGATTCTTTTTCAATGCAATGTAATATGACAATCCAGCAACAGCACAAGGCAAGAAACGGAAAGGAAGATCTACATCATTAGTAAGCGTGTCAGCATCCTGTATTCTTTGAACATAATAATACACTAACTGATCAGTGCTGTTTTCTGGTGTAGGCCACAAAGTTATTTGAGGAATCGTTTGTCTATTAAAATAATACTGACTAGGACGACCTTGTGTTGTCTTGTCTGGAACAGACAAATAATCCCCACGACTAACCTTCATAATATTGATATCAGTGTTGTTTCTTCTAACGACTACCTCAAGTAAGTCAACGACATCGCTTGTCAATGTTTCGGTAGCTTGTCCTTGTGTTAATGTTATTGTGTTTTGTTGGACAGTCCAAAGATTGACGCCTCTATTTGCCCAATCTGCAAACATCAAGTTCATAGATCGGCGTGCAGTACGAGCATCGTAACCAGTGCGAAGTTCTAATCCGCACCTTTCATATGCCTCTTCTATAATGTCTGAAACATCGAGAGCGAAGTCTCTTGAGTTTGAAGTAGCCATCACTCTTCCTCATTGTAAAG
>MDTC01141698.1_pt1 | contig 20485 bp, 26 predicted proteins | sample 811181 | NCBI WGS metagenome assembly MDTC01 (sample SAMN05326644, study PRJNA326480) | marine metagenome | isolation source: seawater | place: Pacific Ocean: North | collected 2011 | reverse complement strand
TGGAATTAATTAACAATATTGCAAAAGCACACGGTGGCTTTTCGGTGTTCGCAGGAGTTGGGGAAAGAACAAGAGAAGGTAATGACCTTTATCATGAAATGATAGAATCGGGAGTAATAAAAACTGAGGGTAAAGGCTCTAAAGCAGCTTTAGTTTATGGGCAAATGAACGAACCTCCTGGCGCAAGAGCAAGAGTAGCACTTACCGGATTAACTGTTGCAGAATATTTCAGAGACAAAGAAGGCCAAGACGTACTTTTTTTTATTGATAATATATTTAGATTTACGCAGGCAGGATCAGAAGTATCAGCATTGCTTGGCAGAATTCCATCGGCAGTTGGCTACCAACCAACTCTTGCAACAGACATGGGTAATTTACAAGAAAGAATTACTTCTACAGCAAAAGGTTCTATTACTTCTGTGCAAGCAATATATGTACCAGCTGACGACCTAACAGATCCAGCGCCAGCAACATCTTTTGCACATTTAGACGCAACAACTGTTTTATCAAGACAAATCGCGGAGCTTGGAATTTATCCTGCTGTTGATCCATTAGACTCAACATCAAGAATACTTGACCCAAGAATAGTTGGAGAGGAACATTATAGAGTTGCAAGAGAAGTTCAGCAGATACTCCAGGCTTATAAATCTTTACAAGATATAATTGCAATTCTGGGAATGGACGAATTATCAGAAGAGGATAAACTCACTGTTGCTAGAGCTAGAAGAATCCAAAGATTTTTATCACAACCATTTTTTGTTGCCGAAGTTTTCACCGGTTCGCCAGGAAAATTAGTTGACTTAGATTCAACAATCAAAGGTTTTGATGCAATATGTAAAGGAGAGTACGATCATCTACCCGAGGCCGCTTTTTACATGGTAGGAACTATTGAAGAAGCAGTTGAAAAAGCAGATAAAATGGCCAAAGATACAGCAGCATAAACAATGTCAGATAATTTTAATTTAGAAATTATAAGCCCAAGCAACACTTTAATATCATCTGAGGTAAACGAAGTTATTATACCAGCTTTTGAGGGTTTGATGACCATATTGAAAGACCATATATCACTTATAACTTTTTTAAGACCTGGTTTTGTTGAGGCAGAGATAAAAAATCAAAAAGAAAAATTTTTTGTAGAAGAAGGAACAGTCGAGTTCAATAATAATAAACTTTTAATACTATCTTCAAGTGTAAAAAATATTAAGAATTTTACGCAAGACGAGATTAAAACTTTGTTAGATAAATCAAAAGAAGATTATAATAATAATCAAATAAACGATAAAGAAAAATATATTTTGTCCTACAAACTAGAAACTCTAAAAGAAATTACTCAGTAAAATTTTTTAATTCTACAACTAATTTTTCGTAAACATTTTTTTTAAAATCAACTATTACGCTTGTTAGCTTGTTAACATCTAACCATTTCCACTCAATAAACTCTGGTTTTTTTGTATTTATATTAATTTCACTATCACTACCTAAGTATCTGACTATAAACCATTTTTGCTTTTGCCCCCTAAACTTACCTTTCCAAATAATTCCTAAAAGATTTTGAGGTAACTCATATTCTAACCAATAGTTTAATTCTTTTAAAATTTCAATTTTAGAAATACTCGTTTCTTCAAATAATTCTCTATACATTGCATCTTGTAAACTTTCTCCTAAATCTACTCCCCCTTGTGGCATCTGCCATTTATCCACTGGGTTATCTTTTCTTTTTGCTACAAATACCTGATTTTTTGAATTTAATACTATTATTCCGACGCCCGTTCTTAAAGGGAGGGTTTTATTTGACATATTTAAGTTTTCAGTAAGTTAATAGCATAACTCAACTGATTATCAGTGTTAGTATTTATTTTAAAATCTTCTCCTTTTTCTTCAATAATTATATCTGGAGTTACACCAATATTTGATATCGATTTTCCAGATGGTAAATAGTATTTTGAAATAGTTAATCTCATTCCTCCTCCATTTCTTAAGGGAATGATTGATTGAACCGATCCTTTTCCGTAAGTGTTTTCACCTAAAATTATAGCACGTTTATGATCCTGTAAAGCACCAGCTAAAATCTCTGATGCAGATGCAGATCCGTTATTAACCAATATTATTACTGGTTTTCCATTAATTTGGTCACCTTTTCTTGCAAAAAATTTTCTAGTTTCAGAAATCTTTCTTCCTTTAGTGGAAACAATTTCACCGTCATCTAAAAAAAAATCTGTTATATTTACAGCTTGAGTAAGCAAACCCCCGGGATTATTTCTTAAATCTATAATATAGCCTGTAGGATTATTTTTTTTCTCAAATTCTTTAATTTTATTAAAAAATTGTTCACCACTATTTTGATTAAAAGATTTTAATCTTACATACCCAATTTTTTTCTTATTACCTAGGATTTTTGAGTCGATAGACTTAACTTCTATAATTTCTCTTTTTATATCAAATTCGATAGCCTTTTTTACACCTTTTCTTCTTATTGTAAGTTTTATACTTGTACCTACAGGGCCTCTCATAAGCTTAACTGCCTCCATAAGAGACTTTCCTTGCACCTGAGTATTTTCAATTTTTACAATATAATCTCCAGACTTAATGCCAGCTTTAGAAGCAGGGGTATCATCAATTGGAGATATGACCTTCACAACTCCCGACTCCATGCCGATTTCTATTCCTAATCCACCAAATTCTCCTTTAGTATCTGTCTGCATACTCTTAAATAATTCAGGACTCATATAAGCAGAGTAAGGATCTAAAGACTGCAATACGCCATTTATAGCGGAGTCCATCACTTCCGCTTGATCAACCTCATCTACGTATTCTCGCTTTATTTTTTCAAGAACTTCGCCAAATAAATCGATTTTTTCATACAGCTCATTTGAATTTTTAGAATACGAAATATTTGGGCACAGAATAAGCAGACCTATTATTAAGATTATTTTTTTTTTCATATTATTGCTTTTTCTTTCGGAATAGGCTCAGACCACATTTTTTCTAGATCATAAAATTCTCTCTTTTCTGGATGAAATATATGAACTATTATGTCTATTGTATCTACTAATTTCCAGTCACTACTATCCTTTCCCTCAATTCTGCAACCGTAGACTCCTTTTTTTTTTAATTCAGACACAAGTATTTCAGACAAAGATTGCAAATGTCTCGAGGAGGTTCCTGAAGCCACTATCATATAATCGGCAATATAAGACTTTTTTTTTAGATCAATTGAAATTATGTTGTTAGCTTTATTATCATCTAAAGTTTTTTCAATAATATTTTTGATTTCTGTAATTTTCATTCGATATTATTATTCTAAATAAGTTTTCCTAATAATAGAAGAAGAAATGTTAATTTTATGATTTTTTATGTATATAATTTTTTTATCCCCTAAATATTTAAAAAAAACTGAACTTTTTGCCTTTTTATCGAACCCTTTTCTTGAAAATATAACTAATTTACACAGTTTAAGTATTTGCCTAAATTGTTTCCACTTGTGAAATTCAATAAGGCTGTCAGAACCTAAAATTAAATAGATATAAGAATTTTTATTCTTTTTTAATAAATATTTTACAACATCAATAGTTTTATTGGATTTTACTACTTTTTCTAAAAACTCTACTTTTATAATCTTATTTTCCTTAGTAATTTTTTTACATTTTTGAACTCTTTCTTCTAATGAAAAAAAAGATTTTTTTTTAAATGGATTTTTTTTAGTTATAGTCCAGAATAATCTATTCAATCTTAATATTTTAATACTTTCTTTGCTTATTTTTAAATGACCTTTATGAGGTGGGTCGAAACTGCCGCCAAACAAACCAATATACTTTTTTTTTTTAGATCTAAACATATTGTCAGGATCTAATATTGCCTTTTCCAATTAGAATATATTTATAAGAAGTTAGCTGATTAATTCCAACTGGCCCTCTAGGAGGCAGTTTATTTGTTGATATTCCTATTTCACCGCCAAAACCGAACTCGCCACCATCTGCAAACTGAGTAGAAGCATTGTGTACAGCAATTGAGCTATTTACTCCCTCAAGAAATTTCTTTGCTGTTTTAAAGTTGTTTGTAACTATACCATCAGTATGCATTGTTCCATATTTTAATACATGTGCGATAGCTTCATCCACATTTGAAACTGATTTTACTGAAAGTTTTGCATCTAAATATTCTGTTTTCCAATCAATATTTTTTGCAATTTGAAATTTATTTTTAAATATTTTATTAATTTTTTTATCAACAACCAAAGAACATCCTGATTCTAAAAGTTTTTCTAATATTGGAACTCCGTGTGATTTTAAAGCTTTTGAATTGATTAATAATGTTTCTACTGCTCCACATATACTAGTTCTTCTCATTTTAGAGTTAACAACTATTCTAGAAGCCATGTTAAGACTTGAATTTTTATCTATATAAATATGACATAATCCTTCTAGATGACCTATAACAGGCACTTTTGAGTATTTCTGAACTTTGTCAACAAGTCCTTTGCCCCCTCTAGGAACAATTACATCAATAAATTGTGACATGCTCGACAACATTTGCTCGACAAGTTTTCTGTTTTTATTTTCAATGAATTGAACACAATTTTTATCTATGTTGTTATTTGATAATGTCTTTCTTATTAAATCTGCAAGAATCTTATTTGAATTAAATGCCTCTGAACCTCCTCTTAAAATAGAACAGTTACCAGTTTTTAGGCATAATGAGGCCACGTCAGCTGTCACATTGGGTCTACTTTCATATATTACTCCTATTATACCAATAGGAATGGAAACTTTTTTTATTTTAAGTCCGTTGGGCCTTTTCCATTGATCTAAAGTTTTACCAATAGGATCTTTAAATTTCATAATTTCATTGATTGAATTTCTTATTCCATCAATTCTATTTTCATTTAATATTAATCTATCTATAAGGTGTTTTCTTTTAACATTCCTCACATCTTTTAAATTTTCTTTGATTATAAGGCTCTGATTTTTTTTTATCATCGTGTTGAAATCATTTAGAACTTTAATAATCTTACTATGTTTTATATTATTAAATTTGTTAAAAGCATTTTTTGCATTAATTCCTATTTTATTTAAATATTTCATTTATAATTTTACCATATCATCTTTATGGATTATTTCAGATTTACTTGAATAGCCTAGTACATTTAATATTTGATTACTTTGTAATCCCTTAATTTTATTTATCTCATCAGATGAAAAGGAAGATAAGCCTCTGGCTAAATTATTTTGATTCTCATCAACAATAAGAATATTTTCACCTTTTGTAAATTTTCCTATTACTTTTAATATACCAGCTGGCAAAAGACTTTTTCCGTTTAGAAGGGCTTTGGCAGCGCCATTATCAATATATATTTTTGCATTAGAGCTTAAGGAACTAATAATCCATTTTTTTCTAGCATCTAGAGTTGAAATTTTTGGCTCAAAGCAAGTAAATATTTTTCTTTCTATGATTCTTTTAATTGGGTTCAAATGACGGCCATTGGCTATAAACATGTGACATCCAGCATTTATACAAATTTTCGCTGCATCTAATTTAGTGGTCATACCACCAGATCCATAGGAATTAATTCTTTTATCTGCTAAATTAAGAATATTTCGATCAATATTCTTAACTAATTTAATTAATTTTTTTTTTGATTTTGAATTATCATACAGGCCATCTGTATCTGAAAAAATAATCAGTGTGTCAGCACCTATTATTTGAGCCACTCTTGCTGCGAGCCTGTCGTTATCTCCATATTTAATTTCAGATGTAGCTGTGGTGTCATTCTCATTAACAATTGGAATTGCATCTAGTTTAAATAAGTTTTCAAAAGTTCTCTTAACGTTCAAAGCTCGTCTTCTTTGTTCGGTATCATCTGGAGTTATTAAAATTTGTCCAGTATTAAATTTATGTTTATCAAATAACTTTTGAAATTCACCAGCCAAATGAATTTGTCCAACTGATGCAATGGCTTGGCTCATTTCAAGTTTTATCTTCTTTTGTTTTATTTTTAAATAGCCAAGTCCAAGCGCAATGGCTCCAGATGAAACAATTACAATATTGCTATTTCCTTTATATTTTTTAATATCATTTATAAGGCTATTGACCCACTTTTTTTTAAATTTTCCTTTTTTGTCAATCACAGTTGAGGAGCCGATCTTAATGACAATTTTCTTTGAATTATTTATCAACATTTTTCAAAAGTATTTTTTTAATTTTAAATAAATCTTTCTTAGAAAAAACTGAAATGACTTCAGTTTCCCCTTTTACCTTGTTTTTAAATGTTTTTAATTTTTTATCTATATCTTTTTTTTCAAGTAAATCAGATTTATTAAAGAAAATTATTTCTTTCTTTTTATTAAGAATATCATCATATTTTGATAGCTCTTTTCTGATTTTTAAATAACTTTCTAGCAAATTATCATTAGTTAAATCAATTAGATGAAGTAAAACTTTACATCTTTCGATGTGTCTTAAAAATTTATCACCTAAGCCTATGCCTTTATGAGCTCCCTCAACTAAACCAGGAATATCTGCTAGCGTAATTTCTTTATCATCGTAATATGAAACGCCCAAATTCGGATCGAGAGTAGTAAATGGGTAGCTTGCTATTTTAGGTCTAGCTCGAGTGATAGAAGCTAACAAACTTGACTTTCCTGCATTTGGTAGTCCAATTATTCCTATGTCAGCTATAACTTTTAATTGTAACCAAATCCAAAACTCTTCACCTATTTTACCTTTAGTTGTTTTTTTTGGAGCTCTATTTGTTGAGCTTTTAAAGCGCACATTGCCTAACCCTCCATTTCCTCCGTTAGCAACTAAATAACTTTCTTTATTTTTAACGAAGTCGTAAATAAGCGTGTTATTATCTTCCTCATAAATTTGAGTTCCAACCGGAACTTTAATAAATAAATTTTTACCACTTGCTCCAGTTTTATTTCTTTTACTACCATTATACCCGTGTTCTGCCTTGAAGTGCTGCGAATATCTAAAATCTATTAATGTATTTAAATTTCTCTCTGATACAAAAATAATTGAACCTCCGTTACCTCCATCACCTCCATCAGGGCCACCATATTCGATAAATTTTTCTCTTCTAAAACTTGCTGATCCAGAGCCACCGTTTCCAGCTTTAATATAAATTTTAGCTTGATCTAAAAATTTCATTTTGGATGATTAAATAACTTAAGTTATTTATTAGATTAATTCGGAACAACAGAAACAAATGTTCTATTTAATTTTGATTTTTTGAACTTAACTTTACCTTTTATAAGTGAAAAAATTGAGTGATCTTTTCCCATCCCAACGTTATCACCGGGATGTATTTTTGTTCCTCTTTGTCTTACTATTATATTGCCGGGTATTACAATTTGATCCCCATATCTTTTTACACCTAAACGTCTACCTTTACTATCTCGGCCGTTACGGGATGATCCACCTGCTTTTTTTGTTGCCATTATAATTTCCTATTTTTTCTCTGTAACTTTCTCAACTTTTTTAGATATTTTCTTACTTTTAATTTCAGTCTTAACCTCTTTAAATTCTGAAATTACCCTACCATCTTTAGAGAGTATTTTTGTAATTTGAATCTTCGAGTGCCTTTGTCTATGCCCATTTTTTTTTCTAGAATGCTTTCTTCTTCTCTTATGAAATATTAATACCGTTCTATCTTTTACATTATCTAATAATTTTGCCTCTACTACTGCTCCCTCAATATTTGGATTGCCAATTTCTGTATTCTTATCATCATTAAGTAATAAAACTTTTTTGAATTTTATGGTTTTGCCTTTTTCAGAATCAAGCTTTTCTACCTCAAGTATATTACTTGCCGATACCTTATATTGTTTTCCACCTGTTTCTATAACTGCAAATGACATAAAATAGTTTTTTATAAATTTAAAGCAATATAACTTGAAAGTTCTTCAAGTCAAGATTTATGAGGTTAAAATTCGTCCTTTAAATTACGTAATTTCTTAAAAACAAGTTCATCAGTGGAACCAATCATTTCAAGACCCTTTTTTATTGATAAATTATCACATCTTAGAAATATATTAGTATCTAGTTCATCTTCGAGCAAAGTTGGAATTGTTGGCATTCCCTTTTTTAATTGCGAGTTTATCCATTCTTTTTTTTTATTCAATCTTTTATTACTTTTTTCATATTTTTCACAAAAATCTAAATTTTTTTTAGTATATTCATGACCGCAAAATATTTTTGTTTTTTTTGGTAATTTTTTAATTTTATTCAAAGAATTGAACATTTGAACATAATCTCCTTCAAAAATTCTTCCACAACCTAAAGAAAACAAAACATCTCCAGTAAATATAATTCCTTCATTTTTTAAGTAGAAAGCTATGTGGCCACTAGTGTGACCAGGAACATCAATAATATCAAAATTCACACTTCCAAATTTAAAATAATCTTTTTCACATAACAATATATCTGCTCCTGGCGCCACATTTTTTTCTTTTTTTGATCCAATTATTTTTGAAGAATATTTTTCCTTTAATTCTCTATTTCCTCCAACATGGTCTAAGTGATTGTGAGTATTAAAAATATAATCAAGTTTTTTGTACTTTTTAGAAATATAATTATCTAAAGTTTTAAATTCAGATGGATCAACTACTCCAACTAAATTTGAGATACTATCATGTATTATGTAACTATAGTTATCACTCAAACAAGAAATAGTTTCAATATTTACCATTAGCTAATTAAAAAAATACCAACTTCTGAAAAAAGGTTTTTGAATTTAATATTATTATTATTTATCAAAGAAGTTTTGTCGTCATTAATACCTACTATTTTTTTCATTTTAATGTTCCTATTTTTACAAAGCTCATAAAAATCTTTAATTGTGCACATATGTAAATTAGGAGTGTCATACCATTTATATGGAAGCGATTTTGTTTCTGGCATTCTACCAAAAAAAAGTAATTTAGCTCTCACTCTCCAGTAACCAAAATTAGGTATTGAAACTATTGAAGCCTTACCAACCCTAAGTAACTGATCTAATACAGTTACTGGGTTATAAAAAGCTTGAAGTGTTTGACTCAAAATTACGAAGTCAAAAGATTTATCTGGAAATTGTCCAAGATCGTTCTCAGCATTTCCCTCGATAACAGAGAGACCTTTTGATATACAAGTATTTACATTTTCTTCATTTAATTCTAAACCTCTAACATCTATATTTTTTTCTTTTGATAAAAATTTCATTAGAGTTCCATCTCCACAACCAACATCTAAGACCCGGGAATTATTAGGTAAGAGGTCTGATATTATTTTAAATTCTCTTTTCATTTTCTGTAAACCTCATAGCTTGAATCTATAAAGCCTTTTATCGTTGTTAAAAATTTTGGTTCATTAACTAAAAATGAGTCATGACCCTTATCTGTTTTGATTTCAGCAAACGCGACGTTGGCTCCAGAAGCATTTAAAGCAATAACAATATCTTTGCTATGTTTTGTGGGATAAAGCCAGTCAGATGAAAAAGATATTACTAAAAACTTTGTTAGATTTCCTTTAAAAGCTTCTGACAAGCTATTTTTATACTGTTTAGATAAATCAAAATAATCCATAGCTCTTGTTATATAAAGATAAGAGTTAGCGTCAAACCTGTCTACAAACGAGTAACCCTGATGCCTTAAATAACTTTCAACTTGAAAGTCAGCATTAAAACTAAATTCATAATTAGCTTTTTCTTGAAGCTTTCTTCCAAATTTTTCTTGAAGGCCTTTTTCTGACAAATAACTTATATGGCCCGCCATCCTCGCTACAGCTAAACCATTTTTAGGTAAATTTTTTGTTTTTACGTAGTTTCCTTTTTCCCATTCTGGGTCAGCCATTATAGCTTGTCTAGCTAGTTCGTTTAATGCAATATTTTGCGCACTGTGGCTAGAACTACAAGCAATAGGAACAGCAGAAAAAGTACGATTTGGGAAAGATGCACAAAATTGTAATAACTGCATACCTCCCATAGAACCACCTAGAGCACATAAAAGTTTTTCAATTTCAAAATGATCTAAGAGAGCTTCTTGTGCCATGACCATATCTCTAATTGTAATTACAGGAAAATCTAACCCATATGGTTCATCATTTTCTTTATTTTTATCTTTCGGTCCAAATGTACCCATACAACCGCCAAGAACATTTGCGCAAATAACAAAATATTTTTTTGTATCAATTGCTTTTCCTGGGCCAACAGCGGAGTCCCACCAACCCTCTCTTTTAGTTATAGGATTTATTCCACTAGCGAACTGATCACCCGTTAAAGCATGAAAAACTAAAATAGCATTATCTTTTTTTTTATTTAATTCACCATACGTTTCATAGGCTAATGGAAAATCTTTTAAAGTCTGCCCACAATCTAGTTTCAATGGTTTCTTTACAATTATCTGTTTTATTTTATCAGTTTTATAGTTCATATAAAAAAAAAGCCCAGCTAAACTGGGCAGAACCCTATTTAGCGAATTTATTTTAGCGCCCGCAATTTGGTTAAATCAGCGCTTCATATGTGTACTAAATAGTCATAAACTTGTCAATTTTATATGAGAAATTCAAATATAGAAATAGCGAGGGTTTTTCTATATTAAATTAAAATAGTTATGAAATTACCAAAAGCAAATAAAGTCAATTCAGTAATATACATGCCTGGCCTGAGTATCTTTAAAAGAATTAAAGCTAAAATAAAGCTTTCAGCAAATGAATCTGCACTTGGACCAAGTCCAAAAGCCAAGAAAGAATATTACAAAACTTTCAAAAGTTTTAAAAGATACCCTGATTCTGAAGGGAGAGTGTTAAAAGAAACTTTATCAAAGAGGCTTAAATTAGATCAAGAGAGAATAATACTTGGCTCAGGATCTGACCAAATTTTAGAGCTCGCTTGTAAAGCATTTTTAAAAAAAAATGATGAAGTAATTGTTTCAAAATATAGTTTTGTTGTTTACAGAATTTATAGCAAAATTAATGGTGCTAAAGTTATATATGCAAAAGAAAAAAATTTTACATCATCGGTTAAAAATATTTTATCTTGTGTTACAAAAAAAACTAAAATTGTATTTCTAGCTAATCCAAATAATCCAACTGGAACTTATTTAAATAAAAAAAATTTAATACATTTAAGAAAAAAACTTAGAAGCAATATACTTTTAGTAATCGATGACGCATATTTTGAGTATGTAAATAAAAAAGATTTTAGATCAGGTCTAAAAATGTTTTCAAAAAGTAAAAATGTTCTTATAACTAGAACGTTTTCAAAAATATATGGTTTAGCCAGTTTAAGAATTGGTTGGGGATATGCATCAAAACAAATTATTAAAAGTTTAAATATTTTTAAGCCACCTTTTAACATAAATCAGCCAGCTTTACTCGCTGCTGCGGCAGCGACTAAAGATGTGGCTTGGCAAAAAAAAGAAATTAATCATATAAATAAGTGGCGTAAAATTATGTTTAAAAAATTTGAAGAAATGAAAATAGAGACTAATGAAGGTGTTGCAAATTTTCTTCTTATTAATTTTGACAAACTTAAAGTTAATTCTTCGAAGGTATTTAAGGAGCTGGCAAAGTCTGGAATTTTAGTAAGAAAGATGAATATTTATGGTATAAAAAATTCTTTACGTATTACAATAGGTAACTCTTATGAAAATAAAAAATTTATTACAATAATAGGAAAAATTTTAAATGTTTGAAAATGTAACAATAATCGGATGCGGACTAATTGGCTCTTCAATTTTAAGATCAATTATTTACAATAAAATAGCAAAAAAAATAAATGTATACGACAAATCAAAAGAAGTTTTAACATTCCTAAAAGATGAAAATTTTGAAGTAAATATTAATGACAACATTAATTTAGCAGTTAAAAATGCAGACCTGATAATTATTGCTACACCACTTAGCTCTTATAAAGAAATTCTTTTGTCTATCAAAAATGATTTTAAAAAGGGGGTTGTGTTAACAGACACAGGTTCTGCAAAAAAAGAAATAAATAAGATTATCAAAAATTTAAATTTACGAGATGTTTCATGGATTGGCTCTCACCCAATATCTGGAACTGAGGACAGCGGTCCTAAAGCAGGTTTTAAAGAAATATTTCAAAACAAGTGGTGCATTATTTCACCATCTGAAAATATTAAAAATGAAGATGTTGAAAAAATTAAAAACTTTTGGGGAAAGCTTGGTAGTAAAGTTAAATTAATGTCTTTTGAAGAACATGACTATATTCTATCTTTAACGAGTCACTTGCCACATGCGATAGCCTACAACTTGGTTGCAACAGCTGTACAAAATGAAGATAAATTTAGGAATGACATTATACAATATAGTGCAGGCGGCTTAAGAGATTTTACAAGAATAGCTGCATCCGATCCACTTATGTGGAGAGATATATTTATAGATAATAGTGAAAATATTTTGGAAGTCCTTGATAATTTTTCTAAAAATTTAGACGAGTTTAAAAAAGCTATTAGAGATAAGAATAGCGAAAAATTAATTAAGTTATTTTCGTCTACAAAAGAGGTTAGAAAAGAAATAGTTAAAGCTGGTCAAGATACAAAAAAACCTGATTTTGGAAGAAAAAAACCTAATTAAATCTTTCTATTTCGGTGTAAATTTTATTCTCTATTTCTTTTATAAATTCTGCCTTATCTTTACCAGGTAAAATTGGTTTTAAAAAAGATACATGTATATCACCACTTTTTTTAAAAAAGCTATTTTTCGGCCATACTTTTCCAGAATTGAGGGCGACAGGAATACAAGGTAAATTTAAGGTTTCATATATTCTACCGACACCTTTTTTAAAAGGAGTTCTGTCGTGCACTGGAACTCTTGTTCCCTGGGGAAATATCAGCAACGGTCTATCGCTTTCATCGATAGACTTTTTGATTTTGTCATAAAAATTTAAATTTTCTTTAGTAGTTGTTTCTCTAACAATCTCAATTGAACCAATTTTCTTTAAATACCATCCAAACAAAGGTATTTTTAATAATTCTTTTTTAAGAATAAAAATAGGAAAATTCAGAGGAGCTTGTAGCGCAAAAGTTTCAAACATTGATTGATGTGCGGAGGCCACAAAAAATTTATCTACTTTTTTAAGGTTGTTGGTTCCATGAAATATGACTTTAGTATTTAAAACAAATCTTAATATTAAAATAATATAATAAGCTAGAAATTTTCCGAAATATAAAGTAAATTTTTTTGGCAATACTAAAGTTGGAATTGCAAATAGAAAAACAAGTATAATACCTAAATATAAAAGAATATTAAAAATTAAAGATTTGATAAACTGCATTAAGAATTAATTAATTTTAGTAAATTTTGTTTCTTTTTAATTGTTTTAAATTTATTTTTATTTACTAAAATTTCAGCGATTAAAGGTTTTGTATTATAGTTAGATGATAAAGAAGATCCATAAGCACCTGTATTAGTAATAGCAACAAATTCATTTTCACGTATTTTCTGGTATTTCTTGTACTTAATAAACTTACATGTTGACTCACAAATTGGACCAACAAATTCTATTGCTTTTAACATCTTTTTATTTGTTTTAATGACTGGAATTATTTCATGTTTTGCATCGTATAAAGCTGGTCTCATAAAATCATTCATGCCAGCATCAAGTATTATAAAATCTTTTTTTTGACCTTTTTTTATATATTGAATTTTAGATATCAGCACACCAGTATTTCCAATTATAGACCTTCCAGGTTCAAATATAATTTTACAATTTAATTTTTTTTTAAAATTATAAACAAGTTTTGAATAAGTATTTAAATTAATTTTCTTATCGCTTTTATTATAAGCAATCCCAAAGCCGCCACCCAAGTCGACATATTTAAGTTTTATCTTTAAATCCTTAATTAATTTAACGAGAACCTTAAGAGTCTTTTTATAAGGTAGATCTGATAATATCTGACTACCAATATGTACACTAATAGCATCAACTTTAATATTTTTGTATTGATTTATATTTTTATAAAATTCAATAAAATTTTTTATTGATAGACCAAATTTATCTTCAGATCTTCCTGTTGAAATCTTCTTGTGTGTCTTCGCATCTACATTGGGATTTAATCTAAAACCTATCGATACTTTTCTGTTCAATCTTTTAGCAATTCGATTAATTAATTTAGCTTCACTCTCCGACTCAGCATTAATTAACAGAATTTTTTTATTAATGGCTATTTTCAGTTCTTCTTCAGTTTTACCCACACCAGAAAAAACTATTTTATCTGGTTTAATGCCTGCTTTAATCGCTTTTAGCAATTCGCCAGCTGACACCACGTCAGCCCCAGATCCTAGTTTACCAAGTATTCTTAGAATTTTTAAATTACTGTTAGATTTTGCAGAAAAGCATATTAATGGCTTTATGTTTTCAAAAGTTTTAAAAAAATTTAAATAATTTAGTTTTATCCTATTTTCAGAATAAAGATAAAAAGGTGTTATATTTTTTTTTGCAATGTTAAGAATTGATGATTTTTCTATAAATAATTTTTGAGCAACATATTTAAAATGAGGCATATTATTAAATGCTAACTTTTTCTTGAGCAATAAAACTTTGATACTTAGGCTCTGATTTTTTTCCACAATTTACCAAAAGTAAAAAACTAAAAATCAATAAAAAAAATATTTTCATTTTATTTCCTTTTTATATTTTTTTATCATTCTCTTTACACTGTTCTCGGAAGTTCCTCCATGACAAATTTTTGAATTCATTGAATTCTTGATATTGAAAATTTTTAAAACGCTATTATCTAAATTATAGTAAAATTTTTTCAAATCATTTATTGAAACTTGATCTAAGTTTACATTATTTTTTTCTGCAAAGTTCACTAACTGGGAGGAAATTTTATATGCATCTCTAAAAGTCAATTTTTTCTCTTTTACTAAATAGTCTGCAAAATCAGTTGCCGTAGTGTAGTCTTCTCTAGCCATTTTGAACATGTTCTCTTTTAATGGTTTGAGACTTTCAATAAGTTCATGGCTCATTGTTAATGTGTCTTTCAAAGTATCATAGCTATCAAAAACTAAACTTTTGTCGTCTTGCAAGTCTTTAAAGTAAGACATAGGGAGGCCTTTCATAATAGTTAAAATTGAATTTAGTTTTCCATAGTTAATTCCAACTCTTCCTCTTATGAGTTCTGCTGGATCAGGATTTTTTTTCTGAGGCATAATTGAAGACCCGGTAAGCATATCATCACTAAAGGTAATTAATTTATAAGCATTAGAGTTTAATATAATAAAGTCCTCTGCTAGTCTCGAAAGGTGCATCGCACAGACAGCTGAGGAATACAAAAAATCAATAGCAAAGTCTCTGTCTGAAACAGAGTCCATAGAGTTGTCTGTTGGCTTTTTAAATCCAAGTTTTTTTGATGTATAATTTCTATCTATTTTATAAGATGTGCCAGAGAGAGCTGCTGAACCTAGCGGGCACTCATCTAAAAGATTTAAATTATTTTGAAATCTTTTTTTATCTCTCTTTAACATCTCATAATATGCAAGAAGATAATGACCAAATGAAACTGGTTGAGCGTTCTTTAGATGTGTAAATCCTGGCATTACTGTCCCAGTATTTTTGTCTGCTTTTCTAATTAAACTTTTCATGACTAAAGATATGTCCTTTAAAATATCTTCAGTAGAACTTCTTACCCACAATTTAAAATCTGTAACTACCTGATCATTTCTTGATCTCGCTGTATGCATATACCCAGCTGCTGGACCTATAATCTCGAAAAGTTTTTTTTCAATATTAAGGTGAATATCCTCTAATTCCTCACTAAAAATAAACTTTCCTTTATCAATTTGTGACTTAATTTTTTGTAGTCCCTTTATAATCTTTGCTCCTTCTTTAAATGGAATAATTTTTTGCTTTATTAACATTTGAGTGTGGACAGTTGAAGCAAGTATATCCTCTTTATAAAGTCTTTTATCTACATTGATCGATGATCCTATTCTTTGAAATGATTTAGAGGTTTTGCCCTTAAATCTACTTGACCAAACTGTTTTATTTTTATTTTTATTTTTCATTTTACTATGTTATTTTCAATTTAAATTAATATGAAAATTAGTAAATCTTTTAAAATCTATATTCACATATTATTGGCTTTTTTCATCATGCAAAATGCCTATAGTGGGACAACATTATCAGACAATATAGTTGTTCACAAAGTTCCAAAAGCCTTATCTGAGATAAAATTTAAAGATTTTAATCTTCAAGATGTTGATCTAACCAACAAAAAAGGCAATATCATGATATTAAATTTTTGGGCTACTTGGTGTGCTCCATGTAAAAAAGAAATGCCTTCATTAGAAAAACTTCAGCAAAACTACCCAGATATAAAAATTTATCCAATTAATACAGAAAAACCAAATAAGCTTAGAACTAGAGATTTTTACAACAGTATTGGAGTAGTAAGTCTAGATATATATTTTGATCCAGAATTTAAGTTAGTTAAAATGCTAAAAATGAGGGGTTTACCTACTAGTATTTTAATAAATAAAAATGGAAAAGAGTTCGCAAGAGTAGTAGGGGAAATTGATTATTCAGATAAAGAGTTTATAAAATTTTTAAACAAATATAACTAATTTTTAAAAAAATAAGCCATAACAACCAAAACTATTATGGCAATAAACTGCAATAGCACTCTCATTTGCATTAATTTGTTAGAGTATTTTTTGCTGGTGCTTCCACCTTTAAATAAAGTATAAATACCCATAACTAAAACTATGCCAACAGCTCCTAATAACGTAAAACCAACAAAGTTAAAAATAAATTCTGTCATTGCTTTAATTTAATTATCATGAGCTATTCCTTAAAGACAACTATTTTAAATCCATTATCGAAAGAAAAGCCAAAAAATGCTGTAATACTTTGTCACGGTTATGGAGGAGACGGAAAAGATATTTCATTGTTAGCCAATTATTGGCAAACATTTTTGCCAGAGACCATCTTTATATGTCCTGACGCCCCAGAGAAATGTAAAATAAGTCCGACTGGATACCAATGGTTCGATTTGATGGATCAAGCTCCTGATCAAATATTAGCTAAATCTCTACTAGCAGAAATGAAATTAAACACATTGATTGATGAGGTAAAAAAAAAAAATGAAATATCAGCAAACGAAATAGCACTTGGTGGATTCAGTCAAGGATGTATGATAAGTTTACAAACAGGAATTAAAAGAAAAGATAAAATAAATTGTATATTAGGTTATTCAGGCAAAATAATTGATCTAAATCACTTAGAAAAAAACATAAACTCAAGACCGGAAATAATTTTGATGCATGGAGACAAAGACGAAGTTGTGCCAATAAGTTCATTGCTTGAAGCAAAAGACTTTTTTAATAAAAAAAACTATCAAATAGAGACAAAGATTTTTAAAGACTGCGAACATCGAATACCAACTGAAGGGACTAGCTTAGGGTTGAAATTTATAAAAAGAAATTTATATAAACTGTAACAATTTTATAACTTGATATAAATTCTTTATTCAGATAACTTTTTAAATATGATTATATCTGCTAATGAAAAAGTACCTTTAGAAAAGTGTCCTGCACTTGTTTTAAATGCAGACTTTAGACCTTTAAGTTATTATCCTCTTTCATTGTGGTGCTGGCAGGATGCAGTTAAATCAGTATTTCTTGATAGAGTAAGTATTATATCAAATTATAAAAGAAAAATTCACAGCCCATCTTTTGAAATGTATTTACCTAGCGTAATAGCACTAAAAAATTTTGTTAAACCATCTGAAAATCCAAACTTTACAAGATTTAACGTTTTTTTAAGAGATAAGTTTACCTGTCAATACTGTGGAGACAAAAAAGATTTAACATTCGATCATCTTTTACCAAAATCAAAAGGCGGTATCACTGATTGGGAAAATGTTGTAACAGCCTGCTCAAGTTGTAACGTCAGAAAAGGTGGAAAACTTTATAAAGACTGTGATTTAAAACTAAACAATATGCCTTATAGACCATCTGTTGATGATCTTCATAAAAATGGAAGAAATTTCCCTCCAAATTTTCTACATGAAAGTTGGATGGATTATTTATATTGGGATATAGAGTTGCAACCTTAATTATATTTTTTCAGAGATCGTTATTGCTATACGAGAGGAGGTCTTAATTATTTTATCTAACAATCCGTAAGCTCCTTTTTTTGTAGCACCACCATCATAAGCAATATCTTTATGATTTAATTCATCATCTCTAAATTTTAAAATTTTTTCTTTTAAATTTTCTTCATCTTTTTCTAATTTGTATGTTTGATTCTGGTAATGTGTTCCAATTACTTCTTCTACAGAGGCAGTACACAACATTGTTGCTTTTTTTCCAAGCATGGCAGTTCCAAACCCCAAGGTAACTCCTAATAAATCCCACAAAGGCAGAAGTTTAGTTGGAGAAATATTTCTTTTTTGTAACTCTTGATCAAAAAATTCATAATGTTCTTTTTCATGTTCTTTCATCTCTTCAATTTGTTTCTTTAAATCTTCATCCTGTTTAAAGGTTTTTAGAGCCAAAAGTTGTCCTTCATAAATTTTAATTGCCCCCCTCTCTCCGGCATGATCAACCCTTATTATTTCTTCTAAAAATTTTTTATTTGTTTTTTTCATAATTAGCTAAACTTTTTATGATAATACCACTTATAAATAGAGATGTAATTGTATTTAGTGTAGCAAGTGAAAATCCAAAAAAAGTAAATGTTGTATTTTTACAACTTACTGTTTTATTTTCTAATTGTTTTAGTAAGTCATTGCTAGAAAGAATTTGTTTTTTATCCCCTATACTACAAATAAGAGTTTCACTAAAAAACCCTTGTTCTATCCCATGGTGATAAAAAGAAGTTATTGTACCAAAAATAAAAAATAGAGAAATAATTATCAAAATTATTTTTTCATATCTATTTAGCAAATAAGTTAAAGAAATTAAAATTATTGCAAAAATATAAGGAATACGTGAAATCAAGCATAAATTACAAGGTTCATGCCTCAATATAAATTGAATATAATAAGCAGCGCTCAAAGCGAATACACTAAAAAAAAATATAAAATTTAACGTTTTTTTATTTTTGATATTTGACATTTTATTTATTTAATTAAAAAATATATAATTATTGCAATTGTTACTATAATAAGCCCTATAATACTAAACCACAAACCACTTTCTTTTTCTAAAAATCTTTCAAATTTGTGTCCTAATTTATAAGAAAAATAGGCAACTATAAAAAATCTTAAGCCTCTAGATATAAAACATATTAAAATAAAAATGATTAAATTGAAACCAATTATACCACTAGTTATCGTAAACACTTTAAATGGAAGAGGAGTAAATCCAGCAAGAAATAATACACCCAGCCAAAAAAAGATCCCACTTTTAGTTGATAGTTTTTCTTGTAATTCATAGACTTTTTCTTCGTAACCATAGAACTCAATTACGGCTACACCAGCATCTAAAAAAAAAGAACCAATAAAATATCCCAATACTCCACCAAGGGTCGAGAAAACTGTTGTTATTAAAAAAATTTTGAAGTACTCCTCCTTCTTTGCAATTACCATTGGTACGATCATTATATCTGGAGGTATTGGGAAGAATGAACTTTCCACAAACGATACTAAAGCTAGAAAATGCTTAGAAAATTTATGTCTAGCCAACGCTATACATCTGTCATATAAATTCTTTATCATTATGAACCTAAAATGCACAATACTTAAGTATCTGGCAAGTTTAATATTGTCTCCAATAGCTATATACGTAGTTATAATATTATCAAAAACTATTTGGCGTAAATTATGATTTCACATATGGAAAAAAATAATAGATCATGTCACTAATATCAAAAACATTAAAAGTCATTGTTCAAAAAGCCTTTAGTTTAAAATTTTTGGAGAGGATTACTCACATAGTAATTTGGAACAATATTTTAAATAAAAAAAAACCAGAAATAACAGCAAGCATTTATGGACCAATAAAAGAAGACATGTGGGATGTTTCAGTAAGGCAAAAGGCTTGGGATAAAATCCCAGATCATCTAGATGAAAATAAAGAAATCTTATATCTTGAGTTTGGAACATGGACAGGAAGATCAATAAAATATTTTGCAAAAAAATATAAAAATAAAAACTCTGAATTTTTCGGATTTGACACTTTTACCGGTATGCCAAACAAATGGAGATGGCTAGACCAAGGGCATTATGACACCTCAGGTGAACCACCGAAAGTTGAGGACAACAGAATTAAATTTGTTAAAGGATTATTTCAAGACACTCTTCCAGCTTTTTTGACAAAGCTACCTGAGGAGTCTAAGAAAAAAACAATAGTGGTAAATTTTGATGCAGTTTTATATTCTGCAACTTTATTTACTTTATTTGAATTAGACAAACACTTTAAAGACTATTATTTTATATTTGATCAATTTGGAACTGATGAATGTAGAGCATTTCATAACTTTACCGAGTCAAAAATGAAAGATTACAGCCTTTTTTTAGCTTGCAAATATGAAAGCGCACCT
>MDTC01220369.1_pt1 | contig 20486 bp, 14 predicted proteins | sample 811181 | NCBI WGS metagenome assembly MDTC01 (sample SAMN05326644, study PRJNA326480) | marine metagenome | isolation source: seawater | place: Pacific Ocean: North | collected 2011 | reverse complement strand
GGGGTTCAATCCCCTCAGCACCCACCAAAATTTGGAGCGGTAGTTCAGTTGGTTAGAATACCGGCCTGTCACGCCGGGGGTCGCGGGTTCGAGTCCCGTCCGCTCCGCCATTTTTTACATGTTGGCCTGATTGCCGTGAATGCCGAGCTTTTAATGATTATGGTTTTTTGGATTTAATATTAATTATGCTGCAAAATATTCGTGAAAGATTAACAGGTAAAGTTGCTCTCATAATTCTTGGAGCAATTGCGTTATCATTTGTCTTTGTTGGAGGAGCAAGTTTTACTACAGTAGGCTCATCTTATGTTGCAAATGTTGATGGTATTAAAATAAGTGTTAATCAATTTGAGTCAGCATACCGAAATCAACTTCAAGCCAATCCTCAATTAGCATCTTTGCCTTCAGAGTTTCGTTTGCAACTCAGAAAGAATATCGCTGAACAATTAATTCAACAGCAAGTTATTGATAATTATCTTGAAAAATCAGGGTTTGTGATTACAAATAATCAATTGATTGAAGCAATTCATCAATTTCCTGAATTTCATGTGGATGGTAGTTTTGATAAAAAAGAATATTTAACCTATTTAGAAAATGTAGCGATGACACCCTCTACTTTTGAGAATTCTTTGAAAGATAATTTGCGTAGATCGCAGCTTCAGAATTCAATTAGAAATTCAGCTCTGGTGACACCATCAGAATATCGAAGGTATCTGAATCTTGCATTTGAGATTAGAAATGTTTCAACTTCTGAGATTACCCCACAATCTGTTGTTTCTGATATTGATATCAATGAGGAAATGATAATTGATTTTTATGATAAAAATATTACTGAATATCTTCTGCCAGAATCTGTGGATTTTGATTACATTAAAATTAATCGAAGCGATATTTTTTCTGAAATAAATATAACTGAATCCCAACTATCTAATTATTACTCAATTAACAAAGATCGTTTTTTGCAGGATGAGCGGAGAAGAGCTCGCCACATTTTAATTTTATTCAATGACAATGAATCAGTAGCTGAAGATACTGCAAAAAAGGTTTTGGGACGTATCAATAGGGGAGAATCATTTTCGAAGCTTGCTTTAGATTTTTCCGAAGATAGTGCTACTTCTGAAAATGGAGGTGATCTAGGCAGTTTAACTGTTATGCAATTACCTGATGCATTAGGTGAAGCCATTTTTTCAATACAAGTTGGAGAGGTAAAGGGGCCAGTTAAAGGAGATTTTGGATTTCATATTGTGCGTCTTGATGAAGTTTTAGAATCTGGACCTTTGCCATATAGTCAAGTTAAGGCTACTTTATTAAGTGAAATGCAGGAAGATCAGGCGGAACAACTGTATATTGACCTAAAAAAGGAATTAGCAGATGCATTATTTGATGCTGTTGATATACAGCAGCTCGCAGATACTTTTGATATTGATGTATTTAGTTTTAAAAATTTTCAGCGTGACACCCTTGAGCCTTTCAATGGAAATGAGTTAGCTGCAGATCTTATTTTTGATTCAAAATTATTGGATAGCTTAAAAAATAATAATGTACAGCTGTTGACTGATATTATTGAACTTGATGCAGATCAAACTGTTGTTGTATCTCCTACTAAGCACTCACCTGTGAAACGTGATTCTTTAGAAAATGTAAAAAATCTAATTATTGAATCTCTCACTTTAGAGCAGTCCGACTCTCTTATGGCTAAAAATGCTCAACAAACATTACAAGCTATCAATGAAGGAAAAGATTTTGAATCTGCTGCAGCTGATGTTGGTGCAATAGTTAATTCATCTCTATCATTAATGCGTAATGATAAAAATTTTGATAAATTTTTGACGGAAGCAATTTTTAATACCCCTAGGCCATCGAGTGGAAAACCCTCTTTTGGTAGCTCTCCAAACAACAATGGAGGTTATACCGTTTACAGTTTAGATTCAGTAATTCCAGGGCAGCCAGAATTGATACCTTTGAATAAGCGGGATAATGGCAGGCTTGAATTCTCAAACAAAACCGGATTAAATGATTTTGTATCTTTCGTGCAGTCTTTGAGAGATAAAGCTGATGTGGAGATAAATGAGTCTGTCTTAGCAACACAGGGTGTATTTTAATTTTTATATCTTAGAAAATTATTTTTCTTAAGACCTTTTTTGGAGATTATATGCGTAAGCTCGCATTACACTGGCAAATTTTGATAGCCATTGTTTTAGCATTTATTGCGGGACTTTTTATCTTCAATTTTAACCAGTCAACTGGTAATCAGATATCATTTTTTAATATCCAATTAATTACTATTTTTGAATATATAGGTACATTATTTCTCAATGCTTTGAAGATGATTATTGTTCCATTGATAACATCTTCAATAATTGTAGGAGTTGCCAGTATTGGATCTGGTGGGCATCTTGGATCAATGGGCACCAAAACTTTAATTTTCTATACTACTACTTCACTCGCTGCTATTTTAATTGGATTATTAGTTATTAATACTATTGAACCTGGCTATATTAATGAACAACCAGCAAAAGACTCGCTATCACTTACAGCCTCAGCAGATGAAGTTATATCAAAAGTAGGGAATAGAGGAGCCAGCGATATTGCTGATATTTTCCTTCGTATGGTCCCAACTAATATTGTTAAAGCTGCAGCTGAAGGTCAGATGCTAGGATTGATATTTTTTGCAATTTTGTTTGGATACTTCATGACACATTTATCGAATGATCTTAAACAGCCATTGCTTCAGGTGTGCAATAGTGTATTTCATACTATGATGAAAATTACTGAGTTTATTATGAAGTTTGCTCCAATTGGAGTTTTTGGACTAGTTGGCGCTGTTATTGCAGAAGCAGGCCTAAAAGCAACTGGTCCTTTGATGATGTTTACATTAGCAGTTTTAATAGCGCTAAGTTTACATGCATTTGGTTCTCTTTTTTTGTTGTTACGTTTTATAGGAGGGGTCAATCCAGTTAAGGCTCTTTTAGGGACATCTCGGGCGATGCTGACTGCTTTTTCAACTGCATCTTCTTCTGCTACTTTACCAGTTACAATAGATAGTCTTGAACAAGAGATTGGAGTTTCAAATAAAGTATCAAGTTTTGTTTTACCGCTTGGTGCAACTGTTAATATGAATGGTACTGCATTATATGAATGTGCAGCGGCATTATTTCTTGCTCAGGCTTATGGACTTGATTTAACGTTTAGTATGCAGTTTACAATTGTAGTCATTGCATTATTGACATCAATTGGTGTTGCTGGAGTCCCTTCTGCTTCTTTAGTTGCTATAGCTATAATTTTGACAGCAATTGGCATACCTTTGGAAGCCTTAGCTGTATTAATGGTATTCGATAGAATTCTTGATATGTTCCGAACTAGTATTAATGTTTGGGGTGATTGTTGCTGTGCAATCATAGTTGCTCGACTTCAAGGAGAGCAAACTAAGGTTGCCTTATAAATAAATTTTTTCAAAGAAAGCTGGGTCTTAGTCATCCTCGAAAATCATTCCCATTATATTAGCGCCTGCATCTACAAAGGTTGTTTCTCCGGTAATCCCGCTTGCCAGATCAGAGCATAGAAATGCAGCTGTGTTACCTATTTCTTCAATAGAGACTGTACGACGGAGTGGAGAGGCTTTCTCAGCATAACTAAGCATTTTTCTAAAACCACTTATACCTGCCGCTGCAAGTGTTTTTACAGCGCCCGCAGAAATGGCATTAACTCTAATATTTTTTTCACCTAAATCAGCAGCAAGAAAACGTACGCATGACTCAAGACTCGCTTTAGCAAGTCCCATAACATTATAGTTAGGCACAACTTGCAAAGCAGCATTATACGTCAATGTTAGTATTGAGCCATTTCGACCTTCCATCATTGGAAGACCTGCTTTAGCAAGTGCGGCTAGACTGTAAGCAGATATGTCATGTGAAATAGAAAATCCTTCACGCGTAATTGATTCTACAAATCCACCTGCAAGTTGTTCTCGGGGAGCAAAACCTACTGAATGAACAATTATATCTAAACCGCTCCAGTATCTATTGAGTTCTTTAAAAACAGTATCAATTTCACTATCTGATGTAACATCACATGGAAATATTAAATTTGTATTTTGACCTAATTTAGAAGAAAGTTTTTTTACTCGATTAAGTAGTTTTTCGTTTTGGTATGTAAACGCAATTTCACAGCCTTCTCGTGCAAATGCATCTGCAATACCCGCAGCTATAGAGCGCTCACTGGCAACTCCTACAATTAATGCTTTTTTTCCTGTCATGAAACCCATATTCAAAATCTCTTAAAAAAATTATATTCTACCTTAACTTTAACCAGTAATTTCAATTGAAATTAATAACTAAATTTAACTTGATTGCAAAGCAATATCTACAAAGACAGTAAGTTTTTGTCCCGGTTGAAGATATTTGTTTTTATTTAATTTGTTCCAACGAGCTATTTCATCAATATCAACTCTAAATTTTTTAGCTATTAAATAAAGAGAATCTCCATTTCTAACTGTATACTGAAGTTTACGGATAGTATTGCCAATTGCATCTTTTGGAGAGGCTCTGGGTTTTAAGGAATCGTTAGCCCATATTACAAGTTTCTTACCCACTAATAATGTGTCTTTTGGCGCCATTCCATTCCATGCCGATAGCTGCCGAATAGAAACTTGGTATTTTTCGCTTATAGACCAGAACGACTCACCACTTTTTACAATATGCTCAAATCTATATCCAGGCCGAATACGATTTTGGATTTTTTCTAATCTCAATTCAGCACTTTTACTGTAAGCGCTCAAAGGCTTTTTGGAAACCGGTATAATTAAATAATGGTTGGCTCGAATGGTATTATTTCTTAAATCATTACTAGTTCGAATAGAGGCAATAGTTGTATTGTATTTTTCAGCAATTTGAGAAATTGTTTCACCACTTTTAACTTTATGTCGTCGCCATCTGACTCGCTCAGAGTTTGGAACTTTTTTTAGCTCACTAATGAAAGTGTTAGCAGCATTGATTGGTAAGACTAAATCATGCGGACCCGAAGGATCCGTTGACCAACGGTTATATCCTGGATTGTATTGATAAATAGTATCAATATTTAAATCAGCAAGTTCTGCAGCTAGAGCCAAGTCAAGTTGACCACCAATATCTATAACTTTGAATTGTTGCTCACTTTTTATTTTTGGTAGGTTCAGATTAAACTTCTCGGGATTAGCAATAATTTCTACTAATGCTAAAAGTTTTGGTACATACATACTTGTTTCTTTATTTAATTTGAGATTCCAAAAATCAATTGGTTTATTTAATCTTTTATTATTTTTAATTGCTCGGCGAATTTTACCTTCTCCCGCATTGTAAGAGGCAATAGCATTCAACCAATTATAATTATTGAATTTGTATAGATATTCTAAATAATCCAAAGCCGCTTTTGTTGAATCAATAACATCACGGCGACCGTCATACCACCAATTCTGTTTAATACCAAATCTCTTAGCTGTGCCTGGTATCATTTGCCAGAGCCCTGCAGCCCTTCCATGAGAATAAGCAAATGGATCATATGCGCTCTCCACAATCGGTAACAAAGCAAGTTCTAATGGCATTTCGCGATTTTCAAGTTCAGAGACAATATATGGCATATACGTCTGAGCACGAGTTAACACTCGCGACATATATTTTGGGTGATTAGAGAACCATTTTTTTTCAGCTTTAATGCGCGGGTTATCATCATAAATCAGCTTAAAGCCTGCTCTTATTTTTAATAGTAAATCATCATAGTTTTTTCTGTCTGATTCACTTGTAGCTAAAGCATTTTGATTATTTTTTGATTCAGATATGACTATATCGGAATCTGATTCGACAGATACATCTAGGTTCGAATTAGGTTGTGCATTTTCTTTTAATAAAGTTTCAAGATTTTTTTGTAAAAAAATACCTGATTGACAGCTAGAAAGAAAAAAAATTACTCCCAATACGCTAAATTTGAGTAATTTTTGGGAAAATTGTTCTAAGATTGAAGAATCTAAGCTTTTCATTCAGTAATACTACTAAGGCAGAAAAGTTGTGCAAGTAAATCAATTAAAAATCAAACAAAAGTGGTTAAAAACCGAACTTGGAAAAGCACTTTTGAAGCAGGAGTGCCATCTTATAGAGAGTGCACTTGATGGTATTTTTGGGGAGCATTTTTTGCAATTGGGCCTCTGGGGCGATGTTAATACTTTTATGCGCTTCACACGAACGCAACATTGCTCAATTATTTCTGAATCTGATTTATCTGTAAGCAGTCTAAATAAGCCGTTCATAATAAGTAAGTTGTATGAGCTACCTATTGAGAGTAATTCAATTGATGCTATTTTATTGCCACATAGCCTAGATTTTAGCGATCATCCTCACGCAATTTTACGTGAAGTAGATCGAGTATTACGTAGAGATGGAAAATTAATTATGTTGGGTTTTAGGCATGGAGGGCTTTGGGGTTTACGAAGATTATTGCCAGGTCCTGGAATTCCTCCAGGTGCTAATTATCTAATATCGGAGCGTCGACTAAAGGATTGGCTTCAGCTCCTTGATATACGCATCGAAAGCATATTTAGATATTTTTTCCGTTTACCTTTTCAAAGTAATATCACAAAAAATAATGATAAATGGGAAATTCGTGGTCAGTCATGGTGGCCGGAGCTTGCAGCTTGTTATATGCTCTCAGCACAAAAAAGGGCCAGTATTTTTACAAGCGTAAGGCCGCTTTGGAGACGTCAACCAAGGGTTGTTGGAGGTATGGTTAAATCTCAGAGACAATTACCTAAAATTAGATTCAAGAGAAATAAAAATTGACTCAGATTATTAAAGTTTACACTGATGGAGCGTGCAGGGGTAATCCAGGACCTGGAGGTTGGGGTGTTTTATTGATTGACGGAAATCATGAAAAGACTCTACATGGCGGTGAACTAAATACGACAAACAATCGAATGGAACTAACTGCCGCTATAAAAGCATTGCATGCTGTTAATAGTAAAAGTCATATTGTTTTATATACTGATTCTAAATATGTAATGGATGGTATTAATAACTGGATTCCAAATTGGAAAAAGCGGGGATGGAAAACAGCTGCAAATAAACCGGTTAAAAATAAAGATCTCTGGCAAAAGCTAGACGATGAGGTTACTAAACATATAATTGATTGGCATTGGGTTAAAGGACATGATGGTAATCGTGGAAATGAAATGGCAGATGAGTTAGCTAATAAAGGAATAGATGAATTATGAGGCAAATTGTGCTTGATACAGAAACAACGGGTTTATCAATAGCACAGGGTCATCGTATTATTGAGATAGGATGTATCGAGCTTGTAAATCGAAGATTGACTGGCAAAGAATTACATTTTTTTATTAATCCTGATCGAGATATTGATGCCGGTGCTGAGGCAATTCATGGAATCACCAGAGCTGATTTGGAAAATAAACCAAGATTCGAGGAAATTATTAGAGAATTTTTAGATTTTATTAAAGATGCAGAACTTATTATCCATAACGCATCTTTTGATGTTGGTTTTTTAGACCATGAGTTAAAACTTATGGCTCTAGAAAAATGTAATATTGAAGATTACGCGACTGTTTTAGATACTTTGTCATTAGCGCGTAAAATGCATCCAGGGCAACGCAATAGTCTAGATGCTCTTTGCAAACGCTATCAAGTGGATGCTTCAAAGCGTCATATACATGGTGCGTTAATTGATTCAGAACTCCTTGCTCATGTTTATTTAGCTATGACCGGCGGTCAAACTGCTATGTTGCTCGATGAAGAGATATCTGACGAAACTAAATATGATCCGAAATCTTCAAGTCCACTCCAAAAATCAATCATTAGCTTAAAAGTTACAAAACCAGATAATCAAGAAATTAATGCACATAATGAGATTTTAGAAAAAATAAGAAAATCCAGTGCATGTATTTGGGATTTTGATTAAAATAAAATGGCTGTGATTTATTTTTTATTAAAAAAAGGAAAGTGATTTAATGGCAACTTCAATGGCATCAGCTTTAAGATCAAACTTCTTAGGGAATTCTCCTGATTGGTACAAAGCAACAATTGTAGGTTTTCTTGTAATTAATCCATTCATTGTGATGGTAGACCCATATATTGCTAGTTGGTTATTGGTTGCAGAATTTATTTTCACATTAGCCATGGCGCTAAAATGTTACCCATTACAGCCAGGAGGGCTTCTAGCTATTGAGGCTATTATATTAGGTCTCGCAACTCCTGAACTTGTTGTACATGAAGCCGAAAAGAATTTTGAAGTAATAATGCTACTTATGTTCATGGTGGCTGGTATTTATTTTTTGCGAGATATGTTGTTGTATGTTTTCACAAAAATATTACTCGGTGTTCGCTCGAAAATATTGTTATCAGTTCTGTTTTCATTCTCAGCTGCTTTTCTGTCTGCTTTCCTTGACGCATTAACTGTAACAGCAGTTATTATTATTGTTGCTGTTGGTTTTTATGGGGTTTATCACAAAGTTGCTTCTGGAAAAGAGTTTGATCAAGATTATGATCGCGGCTCTGATGAGGATATTAAAGGCTCTTCTCTTAAGGACCTGGATGATTTTAGAGCATTTCTACGCAGTCTTATGATGCATGGCGCTGTTGGTACTGCATTAGGTGGGGTTACCACAATGGTTGGAGAACCACAGAATCTTCTAATTGCGGAAGTGATGGAATGGAGTTTTATAACTTTCTTTTTAAAAATGGCACATATTTCAATGCCTGTTTTAGTTGTGGGATTGACTACTTGTATATTGCTTGAAGTAACTAAGGTTTTTGGTTATGGCGCTCAACTCTCACCCAATGTACGTAAAGTACTTGAGGAATATGAATTTACAGCAGCAAAGAACCGCACAAAGTCTCAAATGACAATAATTGTTGTTCAAATTGTAGTTGCATTTCTCTTGATTATTTCACTTGGGTTTGGGTTAGCAGCTCCTGGTATGGTTGGCCTAATGGTCATAGTGGTAGCCACCGCATTCAATGGTATTACTGAAGAGCATCATATTGGCCCAGCTTTTGAAGAAGCGCTCCCATTTACTGCTTTACTTGTTGTGTTCTTTGCAATTGTAGCTGTTATTGAGCAGCAACATCTTTTCAGCCCTATTATTCATTGGGTAATGACATTTGATGGAAAAATGCAAGAAGCACTATTTTTTGCTGCTAATGGTGCTTTATCAGTTATTAGTGATAATGTATTTGTTGCCACAGTCTATATCGGTGAAGTTGAAGAAATGTATTTGAATAGTAACGGGGCTATGTCCCGCGAACACTTTGAGTCATTGGCCGTTGCAATTAATACTGGTACAAATATTCCTTCAGTTGCGACCCCAAATGGCCAAGCGGCCTTTCTATTTCTACTTACCTCCGCTTTGGCTCCATTGATTCGATTATCATACGGTAGGATGGTTTATATGGCATTGCCTTATACGATTACAATGAGCATAACGGGGTTATTAGCGCTTTGGTTCGTACCACGTTTGATATAGATTTTCTTGTTATGTTAATTTTGATCTTGTTGAGCTCTTCATTATCAAAATTAAAATTTTGTTTACCACTAATTGAATCTACCTTGCGCAGTAAAAATTGTTATTGAATTTAGTTATACGAAAATTATTTAGCAATAATTAAAAAGGGTGCATATCGGTGTCAAGCAAATACATGTTAAGAAAGCTTTCTGCTCGATATCCAACTGATCTTTCAGCATGGAAAAAATTGAGTAATCATTTTCGCACCGAAATGCGACAAAAGACTCTTTGTAGTTTGTTTTCAAAATCTAAAAATCGCAAAGATACTTTTTCTCTGGAAGCCGGCGATTTATTTCTCGATTATTCCAAAAATCACCTGAACAAGACAACAATCAAATTGCTTTGTCAGCTAGCAAGGCAGGCCAATGTTTTAGAAGCTAGAGAGGCAATGTTTAAAGGTGAGAAGATAAACCATACTGAAGATCGATCTGCACTCCATGTAGCATTGAGAGCTAAAATTGCAGATTCAATTGCTCATAACACATCAGATATTATGGAAGTTTGGGAAGTGTTAACAAAGATAGAATCTTTTGTTAATAAAGTACACGATGGCGTCATCATTGGAAGCACTGGTAAGCAGTTTACAAATATCGTTAATATTGGAATAGGTGGCTCAGATTTAGGGCCTGTCATGGCTTCTAATGCTTTAAAACCATACTGGAAAAAAGGAATTCATTTTTACTCTGTTTCTAATATTGATGGAACGCAGTTTGACGATCTAAAAAAACATCTTGATGTTGAGGCAACATTATTTGTGATTTGCTCTAAAACGTTTACAACCCAAGAAACAATGTGCAACGCAAACAAAGCCAGATCTTGGGTTGTTGACTGTTTAGGTGAAGCTGCCATTCATAATCATTTTGTCGCTGTTTCTACAAATGATAGCGAGATGAATGATTTTGGTATTCAAGAAAATTATCGATTTGGCTTCTGGGAATGGGTCGGCGGAAGGTATTCACTTTGGTCATCTGTTGGTTTATCACTAGCTTTAACTATTGGTGTGGATGCATTTAAAAAATTGCGCTCAGGTGGTCGAAGGATGGATCAACATTTTTACAGAGAACCAACAGAAAGAAATATGCCAATTTTGCTAGCATTGATTGGGATTTGGTATAACAATTTTTTTGGTTGTGAGAGTCAAGCAATCTTACCTTATACGAATCGATTGAATCGTTTTCCAGCATATCTGCAGCAACTACAAATGGAGTCTAGCGGTAAAAATACTCGAATAGATGGTAAGCCTGTTCGTTGTAATACGGGTGTAATTATTTGGGGTGAATCAGGAAATAATGCTCAACATTCTTTTATGCAATTATTGCATCAAGGCATGAGATTTGTTCCAGTTGATTTTATATTACCCTCTGACTGTGATTTAGCGACCGCGCACTGCTTAGCGCAAGCGGATGCCTTGATGAATGGAACTACAAATGAAGTTACTGAGCCACATCGAATTCATATAGGTAATAGACCTAGTAACTCGATTCATTTTAAAGAATTAACTCCTGAGACTCTCGGCCAGTTAGTGGCTTTATATGAACACAAAGTTTTTGTAGAAGGTGTTATTTGGGGCATCAATTCTTTTGATCAATGGGGCGTTGAGTTAGGAAAAAAGTTGGCAATAAAAAATTTGCAGCATAATTAATATGATGTTTCTAAGATTTATTCTTTTAAAGAATGTTTCTACTGACTCCCAAAAATTTATCAAACAAGGGTTTATATTTTTTTTAATTATTTTTCCATCTATATTAACAGCTGCACCTCAAGCTCAGCCTGGCGATGTAATTTTACGACATAACATTCAAATGCTAGCTGATAGAGGCATAATAAGTAGCCCTGTAACAACTTGGCCAATTGCTTGGGATGATTTACTTGAGGATCTCAAATCTCAAAATGCTGATGATAATTTATCGGGTGAAATATTATCAGTATTCAATCATATACTTGCAAGAGCTATTGGAGAAACAAGCCATGGAAAGTTTAAATTTGGAGGCGGCTTAACTCTTTCAAATGACCCAATGAATATTCGTGGTTTTTCAAACATACCACGTGAAACTAGCGAAGCTATAGGGAATTTTTCGTGGCTTGATAAAAATTTAACTATTGATATTAAATTAAGCTCTGTAATTACATCCTCTGGTGAAAGGCAGTTTCGAGCTGACGGAAGCCAAATTTCACTCAAGTTAGGCAATTGGTCATTTGGCGCTAGTATAATGGATCGTTGGTGGGGTCCCGGCTGGGACGGCAGTTTAATATTATCAAGTAATGCAAGACCAATCCCCTCATTTACAATTGGCAGAAATCTCACATCACCTTTCGAGAGTAAATTTTTAAGATGGATCGGTCCTTGGGATATGCAAGTTATTTTTGGAGTATTAGAGGAAGAGCGAACAATTGCAAATGCAAATTTTTTTGGTATGAGATTTAATTTTAGACCTTTAGAGACACTTGAAATTGGTATATCACGCTCAGCTCAATTATGTGGTGATAGTAGACCCTGCGGTTTTAATACATTCAAAAAGTTATGGTTAGGTAGAGACAATATTGATGATGGTAATATAACTTTAGAAAATGAGCCTGGAAACCAAATGGCTGGATTTGATTTTCGTTGGAGTAATAAATGGAATAACATGCCAATCTCTGTTTATGGGCAATTCATTGGCGAGGATGAGGCTGGAGGTTTACCCAGTCGATATCTGGCTCAAGTTGGTTTAGAAGGGAGTGGATTTACAAGAAATGATGGTTCCTATCGATGGTTTATGGAGTGGGCGGGAACGTCTTGTGATATTTTAAAAAATAAAATTCGTTATAACTGTGCTTATCGTCAAGCGATATATAAATCAGGCTATACTTACAAAGATCGTATCATTGGGCATGGCTTAGATAATGATGCATCGGTATATTCTTTTGGTGTAGTTCTAGTAAGCCCCAAAGAAAATCTTTGGCAACTTACAGGCCGGTTTGGTAACTTAAATAAAGTCGGATCTGACAATTATCATTCAGTAGCTATAGATCCTCAATATGTTAAGAGTTTAGATGTTCAACGTAATTGGTTTACATCAATCGGTTTATTTAAAATTGGTTTTGGCTTGGAAAGCCGTGAGAAAGTTTTCTCAGGAGAAACTTCAACACATTCACGCGGCTTTATAAGTTGGTTTTACAAATAATTTTATTCTTAAAAGGAATTTAAAAACTAACAAAAATAAAATAAAGTGTAAAAAACTTGACTTGAACATTATTAAAATAACAAACGTCAAACAAAAAAATACTATATCCTTAGAGTATTACCTTTAGATTAATTAGTTGGAGCTTCTATTGATACCTTTACATAAAATTTTTTTTAGGTCGCAATACATCGTCGCAATTATCATTGCATGCATTATAAGTCTTACCTCTAATGCTCAAACTTCAAATTTACCACCTGAAGCTCAACAGGTACTTAATTCGCTGCCACCCATGCAACGTCAATTAGCTATCAATAAAATAAATGAATATGAAAAAGCAAATAGAAATTCTAGGCAATCTACTGAAGAGGGGGTACAGGTAATTGAGGATAATTTTTATGAGTCCGATGAGCTTTATGACGAATCTTATAATCTTGAACGCAAAGTAGAACCAAAGAGCCGACTCATAATTAATTTTCAACCCTCTGATTTAGCTTCAAATCAAGACTTATTAAAAATTAAAGAAGATCTGTTTTTGGAGAAACTTATTGGTAGTCATTATCTAACACTAGATGACTTTGGGGTGCTATTTCTTGAAGGTTTAGAGGGGATTCCTCTATTAGGTCTTACGGAGGATGATATCAGCCTACGCCTTATGGCTGAGCCAGCTCTATCCCTATTCTCAATTGAAGCACGTATCCTCAGTCAAGAGCCAATTGGTATTGAAGCCCTTAAGCCATTTGGATATGAGGTATTTAGCAAAGATAACTCAGCTCTTCAAGACGTAGCCAATAATGGCCCAGTTCCTTCAAATTATGTGCTAGGACCTGGAGACTTAATTAGAGTTCAGCTATTTGGCAATGTAAATGACATTTATGAGTACGAGGTTTCCAGGGACGGGTCTTTAAGTTTACCTGATATCGGCCCTTTAATTGTCGCTGGCTTAACATTTCAAGAATTAAGGGTTGAGCTAAATAATCTTATTGAAGAAGCATTTATCGGCACACAAGCCAGCATTACGCTTGGTCAATTGAAAACAATAAATGTATATGTGCTAGGGGATGTAATTCGTCCGGGCTCTGTCATCGTAAATGGCTTGCAGACTATGGTCGACGCACTATATAAAAGTGGCGGCATTAGCCCAATAGGATCGCTTCGAAATATTCAGTTAAAAAGAAATGGCAAAGTTATATCCTCATTAGATGCTTATGATTTACTCATTCAAGGTGACATGTCGGGGAATAGTAGATTACAAGCTGGCGATGTAATATTTGTTCCGCCAGTAGGTAAAGTTGTCTCGATCATTGGAGCAGTAAAACGCCCAGCTATTTATGAAGTTAAAAACGATTCTAACTTATTACAATTAGTAAACCTTGCAGGCGGACTAAAACCTGAAGCTTCTCAAGAAGAGGCCAAATTGGAAAGAATAAATGTTAATAGTCAAAGGCATCTTATTTCAGTAAATTTAAATGATGTGAATGCATCAAAAATGCAAATTAATTCTGGAGATATCTTAGAAATACCCGAGGTTACTCCTGAAATAAAAAATATTGTTGATCTATCAGGTCATGTCCATCGACCAGGAAGTTACCCATGGCATGAGGGGATGAAAATAACGGACTTACTAAGATCTGTTTATGAACTTAAAGATGGTGCTGATTTTAATTACATTCTCATTCGCCGCGAAGAGGAAGTTGGAGGCCAAGTAACAGTATTGTCTGCAGATTTATCAGCGGCTTTAGAGACTCCCGGTGGTAAGTTTGATGTAGAACTTAAATCTGGAGATACTGTTAGTGTAATAACTAATTCTTATAATCGAAAAAGTGTTATTCAGGATTTAATTGATGAGATTGAGCTTCAAGCAACAATTAATTTTCCGATTCAAAAAGTAAATATTGCAGGTAGCGTTAGATCACCTGGAAATTATCCTTTTGAATTTGGCATGAAAGTCAGTGATCTTATTCGTGCTGGAGGTTATCTGTCCCATGAGGCTTATACAGTCGAGGCAGAGCTTACAAGATTGTCGTCAAAAAATAGTATTAACGATATTGAAATACAGTCAATTAATTTGGAAGCTATCCTTCGAGGTGAGGAAGAATTTGATATTCTTCTTAAAGAAAGGGATGAAATCTTTATTAGATCTAGACCATCTCTACATGATAATTTGTCAATTTCATTAGAGGGTGAGGTTAATTTTCCGGGTGAATATCGTTTTAAACGTAGCGAGACGCTAAATGATGTTATAAGACGTGCCGGTGGCTTCACAGATTTCGCTTACCCTAAGGGAGTGATCTTTTTAAGAAAATCAATAAAAGAAAAAGAAGATAATCAAATTAAGGATTTAATTAAACGTGCAGAAGCGGACATTGCTCAGCAATCAATAAATGGGAGTGAAGCACTTGATTATAGTCAAGAAATTCTAGATAAACTCAATAATTTCGAAGCCATTGGAAGACTTGTTGTCGATTTGAATAAAAATTTATCAACTTCAAATAATATTATCCTAGAAGCAGGAGATCGAATACTTATTCCCAATGTATCTCAAACTGTAACTGTAATTGGAGAAACACAGCAAAACACTTCACATATTTATAGACCAGGTTTGACACAAAAAGATTACATTAATTTAAGTGGAGGTTTAAGCAGAAGAGCTGATAAAAAACTTATTTATGTTGTGCGAGCTAATGGTCAAGTCAATATAAATAGCTATTCAAGATGGTTGAATAGAAGAAAAAATATAAAAATTGAACCTGGTGATACAATTATTGTTCCAACAAAAATAGACGCAGAAGACAACTTAACGTTATGGACGAATGTTACGCAAATTGTGTATCAGGGAGCAGTTGCGTTAGCTGCTATAAGAAGATTTAATTAATTTTGTTTCATTAAATTTAAAAATCGATGAATCGTGTTTATTAAGATGATTTAAAATATAAAAATAAACTAATGCATTGGTAGTATATAGTTCCTAAAAATAACCATAATAAAAACATTAATGCTTCAGATATGAATAATAATTGACCGATTATTCCGATCAATGAAATAGCAAAGTTAATCGTTAAAATCAAGCAAAGTGTTTTATTTGCTGAAAACCCAGCATCAATCAAAATATAGTGAAGATGTTCACGATCGGATAAAAAGATTGATTGTTTGTTTGCAGCTCTTCTTAATAAGCTTGCAGCAAAATCAAAAACAGGATACGAAACAAGCCAAAGACCTGTTACGGGAAACATTGATGATGAGTCACCTTGACTTGTATTTATTCCTATCCAAATGATTGAGAAACCCAAAAAAGTGCTACCCCCATCTCCCATGAAACATCTTATCTTTTTATTAAAATAAAATGGAATATTACACAGAAGAAAACCCAAAATGGATGCCATTAATATAAGAATTAGTTCAAAACTTATATGATTGATGTTAAGAAATGCCATAAAACCAAAAACAGTTAAAGCAATACCTCCAGATAACCCGTCAATGCCATCGATAGCATTGAATGCATTTATGATGGTAATGATAATCAAAATTGTAATTGGATCTGATAGAGCCCCTAAATTCCAATTGAATAAAAATGAAGATCCAGTATTTTCAACCGAAATATTGGAAAAGGAAATTATGAATAGTGATATGCAAGTTTGCGCAATTAGTCGAATTCGCGCTGATAAATTAAACCGATCATCTATAATGCCAATAATAATCAGAAGTAATGACCCTACCAAAAGCCATTGAGATAATGGCCAAATACCATGTATCAAGACCCCCGAAAATAAACCAAGAAACATAGCAATGCCACCTGTAATAGGTGAAGGATATTTGTGTTGTTTTCTACCTCCTGGGTCATCAATTAGATCAGCAGCTATAGCTATGGGCTTAAAAATTACAATAAATATTATTGTTAAAAAAAATGCGCTAAACAGAGTTACAAACAAATTCATAATTATATCTTTGAATTAATAAGTTTAATTTTGTTTTGATTAATATTTATGGCTATTGGCTTTAAAGTAACATAAAACGAAAATCGAAATCAGGCTATGTTTTACATAGATCTTAATTCAGAAGTTTTTGAAATTAAGATTATAAAGGTATTAAGGTTATTAAGTTATGACAAATGAACTCGAAGTTTTTTGGTGCTTATAATATACGCTGAATAGTGCCTCAACAATTAAATATAGGTACTTATTATCGAATTTGAAGTCTTTTCTTTAAGGTATAAGTAATTCTGTTAAAATATAATTTATTTTAAAACTACAGTGTATTTTAATGAACGTCAGAACCCGCTTTGCTCCAAGCCCAACTGGATCCCTTCACCTAGGGAGTATTCGAACAGCGTTGTTTAATTGGTTATATGCTCGTCATCACAAAGGAACTTTTATACTTCGTGTAGAAGATACTGATCGAGTAAGATCAACCAAAGAAAATATTGAAGCTATTATTGAAGGAATGTCATGGTTAGATCTGGAACCAGATGAAGGGCCAATATTTCAAACAGATCGCTATGAAAGATATAAAGAAATTATTGATGTTTGGTTAAATCAGGGTAAAGCATATTATTGTTATTGTTCTAAAGAGCGCCTTGATAAACTGAGAACAAGTCAGATGTCAGAGGGGATTAAGCCTCGTTATGATAGGAAATGCCGTGATGTAAACATTGTAAAGAAAGGAGTGCATCCAGTAGTTCGTTTCAAAAATCCATTAAATGGCAGTGTGACCATCAAAGATCAAGTTAAGGGCAATGTTATTTTTGAAAACTCTGAGCTCGATGATCTAATTATTGCAAGATCAGACGGCACTCCAACTTATAACTTTACAGTTGTGGTTGATGATTTCGATATGAGAATTACCCATGTGATTCGTGGTGATGATCATCTAAATAATACTCCAAGGCAAATCAACATGTTTTCTGCATTGGGTGTTGAGCCACCTTCCTATGCTCACTTGCCTATGATTTTAGGACCAGATGGAGCTAAACTCTCAAAAAGACATGGCGCTGAAGATATACGCAATTATCGTGAAAAAGGGTATTTATCTGAAGCAATTCTAAACTATATGGTTCGATTAGGATGGTCTTTTGGAGATCAAGAAATTTTTTCGATTGAGGATATGATTAAGAATTTTAATATATCAAATATAAATCAATCTGCATCGTCGTTTAATCCAGAAAAACTTTTATGGATTAATCAGCAACACATAATAAACTCAACCTCTGATAAACTTGGGTTGTCTCTTGTTCCATTTATGAAAGAAGCGGGCATAAATATTTCAAATGGCCCTGCGTTATCAGAAGTAGCAGATGGCTTTAAAGAGCGTGCCGAAACACTTTATCAAATGGCTCATGATGCCAGATATTGTTTTGAAGATTTTAATGAAATCGATCCTAAAGCTGCAAAAAAAAATTTGAGAAAAGTTATTTTAGAACCCCTCAAAGCAGTAAGAAGCGCTCTTTCTGGCATAAGATCCTGGGAAAAGAAGGTCATTTTAGAAATTATCAAAGAAATAGCTGAATCTTTTGAGATTAATATGGGGAAGTTAGGACAGCCAATTAGAGTTGCAGTAACTGGTAACTCAGTATCACCGCCGATTGATACGGTACTAATGCTCATAGGAAAGGAAAAGTCCATAGCTCGGTTGGATTTTGCAATACAATTTATTGAAACTAGATCAATTCAAGATGTTGATTCTAGTCAAATTAATAGCTCAAAAAGTACTTCTTGACACTATGTTCTTATGTCCGTAAAGTTCTGCGCACAGAGGGGCTATAGCTCAGCTGGGAGAGCGCTTGCATGGCATGCAAGAGGTCGGCGGTTCGATCCCGCCTAGCTCCACCACAGCCCAACTGTTAAAAAAACTGCGTCCCCATCGTCTAGAGGCCTAGGACACTGCCCTTTCACGGCGGCAACAGGGGTTCGAATCCCCTTGGGGACGCCAATTTTTTAAAATTTAAAATCGCCTAGTTGAGTTCCAAAATTAAATTAGGCGGCTTTAATTTTTAAAATTTTTTATTTAAATTTAAAGCACGAAGCAAATAAATCTATTTTTAAAAGTAAAGGTTATTTGATATGAGGCTGATAAAATTTTTTTGTTTAATTTCTTTATTTTTACTTGTTATGGCTTGTGAATCAGTTGAAAAAGATTCTTCAGATGAAGCCAAATTATTAAGCTCTAATAATAATCAAATTCATCTAAAATCAAATGAGATTGCAAGCAATGCTTTCGAAATTAAATATGATATCCAGGGTAAGCCGATTATTGGTCAAGCTGTATCTGTGAAATTAGTATTCGATGGATCCTTAGAATCTGAACAAATACAAATTGAATTTAAAATAGAAGATCCATCTTCAATGATTTTTTCTGAGTCTCAAGTAGAAAAAATTAACCTTCAATACAATAAAATTAAAAATGATAATATTTTCATTCAAAATGTTTCAATTATCCCCCAAAAGACCGGTAGAATTTTTTTGAATGTCATTTTATCTTATGAAATAAAGAGTGGAATCGTTTCGATTATGAAAGCAATACCTATTTACGTAGATTCAGCATAAAGAAGCTAGCAATTTTATCTTATGTTAATAATAAAATTGTTTAGGGTGCTTGGTTTTCCTCAAATATCTGTAAATCGACAATAGAGGGGTCAACTTCATCAAAAATAATTCCACTAAACACATCCCTTAATTCAACATCTAATCTTATTGGACCTGTTAAAATATTCTTTTCAGATGATTGCGTTATATAAATATCATAGCTATCCGCGGGAAGAAGTGCAGGTCCAGTTGTAGAGTTTGAAGATACATCTGAAATTATCGGAGTTTGTTCATCGATTAACGTATCTGCTTCAACTACATAAATATCAACAGAATTAAAATTTGAATTTGCATTAAATATTTCTAGTTTTGCAGCCGTATCAATCGGTCTTCGATCTGGAAGGTAAGTGCTTATTTCAAATTCATTATTTTTTCCAACCGCAAATGTTCTAGCCCTGATAACATCATTACCATCATTATCACCTACGGTAAAATTGATTAATTCTGGTGAAGTAAGTCCAGTTGGAACATAGATAAATGGATCATTTCCGCTAGGCAACTGAACCTCATTCGTTATGTCCTTAAAGTTATGATTTGCAGCCCAAGGAATACTAGATGCTGTTATTGAACCTTCGTATATATCAACAGCATTCATTTCAAGAGAAGCATGAACAAATTCAGAAGTTGAAGGATAATTTATATCTGTAATCGCTCCTTCATTTTGAGCACCAACACCAGTTATTGTTGAATAATATTTAACGATCATTGGCCCAGTGGTGTTTTCCCCGCCATCAAAAGGAGTAATAGTGTATCTAGCACCAGATTCAAGAGAAACTACATCCGATTGAAAAACAATACTATTAGGTAGTCCCTCTTCGGTTATGGTGAGGACATAATCACCTTCGAGAAAATTTATTGGCGCCATAATTTCACCGAAAGAAATGGTACCAATAACATCACCTATCACTGGTGTTTCACCAGAAAGATTGAAGTAATAATCTAAGTTACCAAAAGATTCTGCGGTATGTGCAAATCGAATATTGAACGATGTTGCTAAAATATTAACATCTTCATCGGAATATTCCCATATTGTAATTGATGGGTTCTCAAGTGAACCGTTAACGAGAAAGGTATATTCAGTATCTGCAATAACATTAAGTTGCTGACTAGAAAGTAAAGTGGCAAACGAGCTTCCAGCATACCGCACATCAAAATTAAATTGATAATCAAGATCATCATACTGATACAAATTAGTTGATGATCTATAAT
>MDTC01240095.1_pt1 | contig 20490 bp, 13 predicted proteins | sample 811181 | NCBI WGS metagenome assembly MDTC01 (sample SAMN05326644, study PRJNA326480) | marine metagenome | isolation source: seawater | place: Pacific Ocean: North | collected 2011 | reverse complement strand
CGGCCACCTCAACGTGGCCGGTGCCTTGCACCCAGTCGTACTGCGTGACGGTCGCGTGATATTCAGCAGCTTGGAGTCGCAAGGCATCCGCAGCAGGATATCGTGGGGCATCTGGAGCATACATCCCGACGGCACCAATTGGGGGCCCGTCATCAGCGCCTTCGATCCGGGCGGAGCCGCCAATGGTTTTCATTTCCAGACGCAGTTGAGCGACGGTTCCATCGTGATCGAGGAGTACTACAACCAGAACAACAGTGGCTTTGGAGCTTATGTGAAGCTTCCCGAATGCCCGCCGGGGCCAACAAGCGACCAACCGCTTGCTGAGAGAAATATTGCACACCGCAACCACGATCGCCGCTCCATTCGTCAGCGGGAGCCCCCTCGGCGTAATCCACGGGCGCGAAAGCAAGTTCGTTCAACCAAGTGGTCACCTTGCCCTCCGCGTTGACGTAACCCGTCGCCTCACTGGTGCCCATGGCCAAACCGAGGACAGCGTTTTCGCCGAGGGACATGGATCCCGCCAAGGCGGTGACGTCACCATCGTTGATGACTTCGAAAGGAACCTTCCATTCCTTGGCCAAGTTTCGGAACATTGACTTAACCTCGGAATCAAAGAGTTCCTCCGAAACCCCCCGAAAAAGGGATGCGACACGGGGCTGATTGTCCACGTAGACCCCGGCGGAGCTGCCCCCTATGGCCTCGACTTCTGACAAGTGACTCGCTGCCTTGTTCAAGGAATCGATGACTCCTTCGCGATGATAGCTCGGGTCTTTTTCATAATAAGGATCCCATGCGGTTTCCTCGCTGAAAACGACCTCGCCATCCACCACCGCAGCCACCTTGCGGTCGCTCCCTCCGAGATCGAAGCCAATGCGACAACCATCGAGATGCCGCCCCAGTTGGCGGGCGGCATTCTGCTCGGAAGCCAAGTCCTTGGTCAGGAGGACTTCAAAGGGTCGTCGGTAGACGGTGGCCATGAAATCGGCATCGAATCGCCCTGTGACAGTGTCCTTGAAATGGGAACGCAAGGCCTCGCCAAGCTCCAATGGACCATCGAAGTAAACACGATGACCTCCCCTCGACCACAGGAGAAACTTCAACAAGCGCTCCGCAAAGCGAAAGTTCAGTTCGGCCCGAGGATGTTGCGGCGGAAGGATTTCGGCCTCATGGCAGAAGATAGAGTTCGCGGACTGCTCCAAGGCAAAACGAATGGGTGCCGGGTTACCGCTCGCCACAACAAATTCGGCGAATGCTCGGTTCCACGTAGCGGCAGGTCGAAAGGCTGGATCGAGCGGTGGCTGAACCTGCGGGTGAGCATTCAGTGATTCTGGTGGAGCGGGCATGAAAAACAGAAAGGGAATCCCTCAATGGGCAAAACTAAAGGTTTCCGTCATTCATCGAGAGGTCAAGCCTACGGCGAAAAAAGAAGCTGACAGATTGACCAGCTTGAGTCCCTGAAGCAAAAAGCCCTCCCCGCTGTTCGGCGGGGAGGGCTTGATTGATTAGAAACTACTGGTGCGCCTAGACGCTGGTTTCGAAGCCTTTGCGTTGCTTGCGTGATTGCCAAGCGTTGGCATCCTTGTCGTCCACCATCTGCTCTTTCTTGGGGTCCCATTTGAGCTTGCGGCCCAAGCGAATCGAGATGTTGGCAAGATGACAGGTGGTCATTGCCCGATGGTGACTAAAGACGTCGGAGATCGGTTCGCTGCGATCCTTCACGCACTTGAAGAAGTTCTCCATGTGGTTGGTCGGGTTCTTTCCCTTGTAGATTTTCTTGATGGTGTCCGATTCCAAGGGCTTTTCCTTCAACTCGTTGACCGCGTCGCCCATGAGCTTGCCGCGACTGACGAAGAGTTTGCCCTTGGTCCCCTCGAAAAGGATGCCGTTGCCCTCGGGAGAGCGGCTGACGATATTCATTTCCACGTCGTCAGGGAAACTACAACGGATGTGGAAGTTGTGCGAGGTGTTGTAATGATTGTCCTTGGTCGGCATACCATTCTTGAGCGGAATGGGATGATCGCCAATGATCGGATCAATGGTGAGAGGGCCCTGCCCTTCCCCGTTTTGATCCAAAGCCCATTGGGCAATGTCGACGTGGTGAGCTCCCCAGTCGGTCATCTTTCCACCGGAATATTCGTACCACCAACGGAATTGGTAATGGCAACGCTCCTTGATGTAGTCGACGAGCGGGGTTTGGCCAAGCCAAGTGTTCCAGTCGAGATTGGCCGGCGGATCGGATTTCTTGAACGGGCCGCCTTGGGGGCCTCCACCGATGTTGCAGGTCGCCTTCGTGACCTTGCCGATGCGTCCTTCTCGGATGATCGCAATGGCCTTGAGGAACTTATGCCCCATTTCGCTCCGTTGCTGGGTGCCGACTTGGAAAATGCGTCCGGTTTCCTTGACCGCCTTGCAGATTTGCTTCCCCTCGTCGATGGTCAGGGTGAGCGGCTTTTCACAATAAACGTCCTTACCAGCTCGCATCGCATGGATGGCCACCCGAGTGTGCCAATGGTCGGTGGTGCCGATGGTGACGAAATCGATGTCCTTGCGCTCAAGCAATTTTCGATAGTCTTGGTATCCCTCGGCTTTGCCTTCGGCGCGAAAGCTTTTGATAACGCGCTCGTAGCGCTGTTTATCAAGATCGCAAACGGCCACAACGTCGGCAAAACGCCGGGCGGCGTTGGCATCACTGGTGCCGCGACCGCCCACACCGATGGCCCCGAAACGAACGCGTTCGTTGGGGGAACCCTTTTCCGCGGAAAGCAGAAATGGACCGGTAACGGAAGCGGCGGCGCCCGCTGCGACGAGCTTGCCTGATTGAAGAATAAAACGACGACGAGATGGGTTGAGGTTGTTCATGAGAACGGACGCTAATGCACCTTGAGCCTCGCGTGCAAATGTCTTTTTTATAATTAGGAAAAGTTTGCCTCAGGAGGACGAGGCATGAATGCTTGCCTTTCCCATGGAACGTCTAGGCATGTTTCTCCTGCTAACCGCATTCTATTCCGTGTGGGCGATTTCCCCAGTTGCGGCCAAGGTAACCTTCAATCGGGACATTCGGCCCATCCTGTCGGAGAATTGCCTCACTTGCCACGGACCTGACGCCAAAGCCCGCAAGGCGAAATTGCGACTGGACGACGAGGCATCCGCCACCAAGGAACGAGACGGCGTGAGGTCAGTGGTAGCCGGAGACCCGAAAGCCAGCGATTTGATTTATCGTATTTTGACCGATGATCCGGATGAGGTGATGCCACCTCCGAAAACGAAGCGTCACCTGACCAAGGCGCAGAAGGAGACCCTGCGGCAATGGATCGTGGAGGGAGCCGAGTTCGAGGTCCACTGGTCCTACGAAAAACCCGTTCGCCCCACCCCGCCCGAAGTGAAGGATGCGAAGTGGCCGCGCAATGCCATCGACCGCTTCACCTTGGCTAAATTGGAGGAAGCGGGACTTCGCCCAACGGAGGAAGCCGACCGGTATGCTCTGGCTCGTCGACTCTCGCTCGACCTCACGGGACTCCCTCCAACCATCGAGGAAGTCGATGCGTTTGTTAACGACAAGTCCCTCAACGCTTATGAAAAACTCGTCGACCGACTGCTTGATTCCAAAGCCTACGGTGAACATTGGGCTCGTCAGTGGTTGGATCTCGCCCGCTACGCCGACAGCGCAGGGTACGCCGATGACCCCCCACGAACCATCTGGGGTTATCGCGACTGGGTCATCCGCGCCTTCAACCGCAACCTGCCTTTCGACCAGTTCACGGTACAGCAAATCGCGGGAGACCTACTCCCCAATCCCACCGACGACCAACTCATCGCCACCGCCTTCAATCGGAACACGCAAACCAACAATGAGGGAGGTACCAACGACGAGGAATTTCGAAACATAGCCATCGTGGACCGAGTAAACACCACCATGGCCGTATGGATGGGTACCACCATGACTTGCGCCCATTGTCACAACCACAAATACGATCCCATTTCACAAGAGGAGTTCTTCCAGTTTTTCGCCATCCTGAATAACACTGCCGATGCCGATCGGCGGGACGAAAGCCCCACTCATCAGGCCTTTTCAGGCGAGCAGGAAAAAAAGAAGAGGGAAATGACGGCCCAGATCACAGACCTGGAGAAGAAGTTGGTCGCTCTCAAGGCGCGTACCCCTGCTGATTTCGAAAATTGGCAGAAAAGCTTTGCGGTTTCCTTGGATAAAATCCCAGTGGATTTCGACACCCAGGGCAAAGATGGCCTTGCCATCACCGTGCCAGCGGAATCTTTGGCGGGCATTCAGTTACCCAACCTGGCGAAAGCGGATTTTCGTCTTTACCCAAAGGCGGGGCAAGTCGGCAAGAAAGGCCGTTTCCTGCGAGTGACCAACCTAACCAAGGGAGGTTACCTGCACTTGGCCGAGGTACAAGTCTTCGCCGGAGAGGAAAATCTATCCCCGAAGGGTAAAGCTACGCAGGTCAGCACGGGATTCGACGGCCCAGCCAAATACGGAAACGACGGCAACGTCGACGGGAATTACCAAAAGAAAAGCGTCTTCCACACGGGGCAAGCAGACAATCCATGGTGGGAAGTGGACCTAGGCGGAGACAGTCAGGTGGACAAGGTAGTGATCTGGAACAGGATGGATAATGGAACCGCGGACCGACTCAAGAAATTCCGGGTCGAACTACTTGATTCAAAAAGACATCCCGTATGGAGCCAAGAGGTGACCAAGACACCGAAACCTTCCCATGCTCTCACCCTCGACGGCGCGGAGACCCTGACCGTCGCGCCCCTGCCTCATCCCAGTGAAAAGGGCATCTTTCGAATCGTCGGCGACCTCAAGCAAAAAGCTGGCATGACCCTCCGCGTGACCAGTCCTGCTCTTGCCCGTAAGGCACCCAAGGAAATCTTTTGGCTGAAGGAACCCCTGCCCAAACTCGAGGCCGTCCTGCCCAAGGATGTTTTCGCCATCCTCGCGCTACCGGAGAAAGGCCGCTCCTCCGCCCATCAAGAAAAACTTCGCTCCTATTACTCCAGCGGGAGCCCCGAGGTGAAGAAAGCGGAAAAGGAATTGGCTGACCTTTCCGCTCTCGCTAAAAAAATAAAGCCTCAAACCACGGTTCCCATCATGAGAGAACTGGAAGGGGGGAAACGCCGCAAGACACACGTCCAAATACGAGGCAACTTCCTCGTCAAGGACAAGGAGGTCACCGCGGGATTGCCAGCTATTTTCCATCCCCTGCCAGAGGATGAAACCCCCAATCGACTGGGCATGGCTCGCTGGCTCGTCTCCAAGGAAAACCCTTTGACACCACGCGTGATGGCTAACCGCTACTGGGAAGCGCTCTTCGGTCAAGGGATCGTTCGCACAAGCGAAGAGTTCGGGTCACAAGGCGCATTACCCACTCATCCCGAACTCATCGATTGGCTCGCCACCGAGTTGATTCGCCTTGATTGGGATCTGAAGAAGTTCGTCAAGGCCATTGCCCTCTCCGCCACCTATTGCCAATCCTCCAAAGTGGACGCCGAACGACTCGAGAAAGATCCACTCAACGAACTCTTGAGTCGCGGACCCCGGCAACGCCTCTCCGCCGAAATGGTGCGCGATCACGCCCTCGCCGCATCAGGCCTCCTGAGCCGCAAGATGTATGGCACCCCCGTAAAGCCCCCCCAACCGAGCCTTGGACTCAAGGCCGCCTTCGGCAGTGGCATCGATTGGCAAACCAGCAAGGGCGAAGACAAGTTTCGGCGCGGCATCTATATCAATTGGCGACGCTCCAACCCCTACCCCTCAATGGCGGCGTTCGACGCCCCCACCCGTGCCCTCTGCACCCTCAAGCGCGTGCCCACCAACACGCCGCTGCAGGCACTGGTGACGATGAATGATCCCGTTTACGTCGAAACCGCCCAAGCGTTGGCCCGCCGCATAGCGAAGGAAGGTGGCGAGACCGTCCGCGAAAAAGTGGTTCACGGATTCCGTCTCTGCCTTGCCCGACCGCCGCAACCACCCGAAACGGATCGATTGGTGGCTCTTCATGACAAACTGCTCAGTGAATACAGGCAGGACCCGACCGCCGCCAAGGTGATGGCCACCGACCCGCTCGGTCCCTTGCCCGCCGACATGGACGTCGCCGAACTTGCCGCTTGGACGGTGGTCGGCAACGTACTCCTGAACCTCGATGAAATCTTTCTTAAGCGTTGAAGTTGATTTTATATAAACTTAAATAAAAATATGTTCGAAGCTGGCCACTTAGGTAAAACACGACGCGAATTCCTTGGTTCCTCTGGTATTGGCCTCGGAAGTATCGCTTTTGCCACCCTTTTGGGAACGGAACAGGCAAAAGCCGACGTCGCCTTCGACCCGACCTCACCGACCCTGCCCCGCGACACCCATTTTCCCGCCAAGGCCAAGCGCGTCATCTACCTACACATGACGGGATCGCCGCCGACGCTGGACATGTTCGATTACAAGCCGATGCTGGTAAAACTCGATGACAAGGACTGCCCGGACGAATACCTCAAGGGCCAACGGTTCGCCTTCACTTCAGGCGTCCCGAAACTGATGGGCACGCCGCACAAGTTCAAACAACACGGTGAATGCGGCGCCTGGTTTTCGGATGCAGTGCCCAATTTGGCCAAGCAGGCCGATGACCTGACCTTCATCCGGTCGATGACGACCGATCAATTCAACCATGCCCCAGCCGAGCTTCTTCTCTACACGGGCAGTTCCCAGGCCGGCCGGCCCAGCATGGGTTCGTGGGTCACCTACGGGCTGGGGAGTGAAAATCAGGATCTACCCGGTTTCATGGTGCTCATCTCCAGCGGCGTGCAGCCCAACGGCGGCAAAAACTCCTACGGCAGCGGTTTTCTGCCGAGCGTCTTTCAAGGCGTGCAATGCCGCTCCAAAGGCGATCCGGTGCTATACGTATCCAATCCCAAAGGCATGACCCGCGATCGGCGGCGCCTGAGCCTCGACGCCATCAACGACCTCAATCGTCTGCAATCCGAGGAACTGGGAAACCCTGAAACAGCCACCCGCATCGCCCAGTACGAGATGGCCTTTCGGATGCAGGTCTCCGTGCCGGAGGTAATGGATATTTCCAAGGAACCGAAACAAGTCCTCGAGGCCTACGGCGCCCAACCCGGGGCAACCAGTCTCGCCAACAATTGCTTGCTCGCCAGGCGCCTCGTCGAAAAGGGCGTACGCTTCGTCCATCTATTCGATTGGGGTTGGGACTTCCATGGCACCAATCCCGGCGAAGCTCTCGGAAACGGGCTCAGGAAAAAATGTTCTACCATGGACAAGCCGATCGCCGCCCTTATTCGAGACCTCAAGTCCCGGGGCCTGTTCGAGGATACCCTGATCGTCTGGGGCGGGGAATTCGGGCGCACCCCCTTCCGCGAAGGCCGCACCGCAAGAAGCAAGAACCTCGGTCGCGACCACTACCCGAACGTCTACACCATGTGGATGGCCGGGGGAGGCGCCAAGCCCGGTTACAGCCACGGCGAGTCAGACGACCTTGGTTTCCGCATTTCCCGAGACAAGGTTCACGTGCACGACCTGCAGGCCACCATTATGCACCTGCTCGGCGTCAACCACGAGCGCCTCACCTTCCGCCAGCAAGGCCGTGACTACCGCCTCACCGACGTCCACGGCAAAGTGGTCCCAGAAATCATTGCTTAAGACTAAAAGATTTACCAAACATTTTGAAACAATCCATTTACGTAATTTGCGCTCTCATCGTTGCCGGCTTGGTATCGATTGACTCCCGGGCCGAAGACACGGCGGAAGGTTTGGCCTTCTTCGAAAAGAAAATTCGCCCCGTCTTGGCACAGAATTGCTACAAGTGTCATTCGGCCAAGGCGAAGAAGTTGAAAGCTGAACTGTATCTAGACCGTAAAGCGGGTTGGGTGCATGGAGGTGAAAATGGTCCCGTCGTGATGCCGGGCAAACCATCGCAAAGCCAGTTGCTCACAGCCATTCGCTACAAGGACAACGACTTGCGCATGCCACCGAACAAAAAACTACCAAAGCGAGCGATTGACGATATAGAAAAGTGGATCGCCATGGGGGCTCCCGACCCGCGCGATGAACCGCTGAACGTTGCCCGTCAAACCAGCGGACCCAAAAGCAAGAGCTTGGTGGAAGGACGCAAGTTCTGGGCTTACCGTCCACTTGCCAACCCGAAACCACCTGTGGTCAACGACAAGACTTGGCCCGTGGACACGCTCGACCGCTTCATCCTCGCCAAGCTCGAGGAGAAGCAGCTAAAACCCTCCCCTCCCGCCGACAAGGCAACGCTTTTGCGACGAGCCCATTTCGACCTCACCGGGCTTCCACCAACTCCCGCTCAAATCGACGCCTTTTTGGCCGACGATTCGCCCGATGCCCTTGCCTTGGTGGTGGACGAATTGCTCGATTCACCTCGCTACGGTGAGCGATGGGGACGTCATTGGCTGGACATAGCGCGCTACGCGGACACAACGGGCGGAGGCCGAAACATCAAGTACGCCAACGCTTTCCGTTATCGTGACTATGTCATAGAGAGCTACAACGGGGACAAACCTTTCAATCGCTTTGCGCAGGAGCAAATCGCGGGCGACCTGCTTTCCTCCGCATCCGACGAAGAACACAATGAGAATCTGACGGGCACAGGCTTTCTGGCGCTCGGCGCGCACAACTACGAACTACAGGACAAGGCCCTTCTGCGCATGGAGGTGGTGGACGAGCAAATCATCGCAGTGGGGCGAACCTTTCTAGGCACCATCATGGCATGCGCCCGTTGTCACGACCATCCCACCGACCCCATCCCAATCGAGGAATACTATTCCTTCGCGGGGATTTTCCGAGGCACGAGCAGTTTCGTGACGGCCAACGTGGCGAACTTCATCGAGAGAGACTTGCGCGACGAATTCGCGGAAGTTCGCAATAAGCATGACCACGAAATGAAAAAGTTGGGAAAGGAACTCAAGGAAGCCGAGGGCAAACTGAAGGCCATGGAGAACGAAACGCCATCCTCCAAACCCAACCCCAAGAGCCTCGACCCGAAAAAACTCGAGGGCATCGTGGTGGACGACGATGCAGCTATAATCGTGGGAGAGTGGATTTCCTCCACCCATCAGGCAGGTTACGTCGGCAAACGCTACTTGCACGATGCTGCCATCCGCAAAGGTAAGAAATCCATCACCTTCCCCGCCGTCATTCTGAAATCGGGCAGGTACGAGGTACAGTTTTCCTACACCATGGGAGCCAACCGGGCAAAGAAAGTCCCTGTCACCATTTACCACGACGTGGGCGAGGAAACGGTCTTTGTGGACCAAACCAAGCGCCCACCGATCCTCGGGGCTTTCGTCTCACTGGGAGACTTTCACTTCGAAAAGGGGAAATGGGACATCGTGAAAATCTCCACCGGGGCCACTGCCCAGCATGTTATCGTAGACGCCATTCGCCTGCTTCCGAAAGCCAATCAGAAAGCTTCGCCCGCGCTGGCCAAGATAGATGAACCCAAAGGTGGTGAAGACAAAAAGGCCTTGGCCGACCGAAAGAAAGCCGAGATGAAGGAGATGGAGATTCTCGTCGGCGCCTTGAAGAAAAAAATCAACGCCGAGAAGAAGAGCGCCCCACCAGCGGTCGGCAAAGTAATGTCCATTCGCGAACACGAGGAAGCCGGCGACTGGCGTGTTCACGTTCGTGGAGGCATTCGGAACCTCGGCCCCTACGTGAAGCGTGGCTTCCTCGCCGTAGCCACACCAGACGGACAATCGCCCCAGCCGACAATTCCCAAAGGCGCCAGTGGACGCCTTCAGCTTTCCGAATGGGTGACTTCCCCTGAAAATCCGCTTGTGGCGCGAGTTTACGTAAACCGCGTCTGGCGACATCTCTTCGGGCGCGGCATCGTACGCTCCACGGACAATTTCGGTGAAACGGGTGATCGGCCAACCCATCCCGAATTGCTTGACCACCTTGCCGGGCAATTCATGGCAGAGGGTTGGTCCAGCAAGAAGCTCATCCGTCAAATCATGCTCTCCAAGGCATACCAAATGGGTTCCGTTGAAGATCCGGTCGCCTTCACAAAGGATTCCGAAAACGACCTGTTTTCCCACCAAAACCGACGGCGTCTCGAAGTGGAAGCGATCCGCGACTCCATGCTCATGGCAAGCGGAAAAATCTCCCCCGCATCGGACAAGGGGATCAAGCAACGCTCTGTCTTCGAAAATCTCGACCGCAACAGCATTCCCGATATGTTCGACGTCTTTGACTTCCCAAACCCCAACCTCGTTAGTGGCAACCGCAACACAAGCACCGTACCCACGCAGGCCTTGTTCATGATGAACAATGGTTTCGTCCTGAACGAAGCCAAGGCTACCGCTAGTCGCATCCTAGCCGAAAAAGGGCTGGACGATGCCCAGCGCCTCTCCTTCGCCTACAAGACTTGTCTCGGTCGAGAACCGCGTGACCGGGAAAAGTCGCTTGCCCTCGCGTATTTGAAAAAGCATGGTGAAAAAAGCGACAACTTGGAAGCATGGTCGGGCATCATACATGGATTATACGCCTGCCTCGACTTCCGTTACTTGAATTAATTCCAAAGGACGAGCCATGGAAGCCATTGAAAATGCTCTTTCCCGGCGTGATGCCCTAAAGTCAGCCGCCTGTGGTTTCGGTTCACTTGCCCTCGCCGGAATGAGTGGTCACCTCGCCGCCGCAAGCAATCCTTTGGCCCCCGTCATCCCCCATCATCTCCAGCGAGCCAAACGCGTCATCTTCATATTCATGGCGGGTGGCCCCAGTCACGTCGATACCTTCGACCACAAGGCCGTCCTTTCCAAAGCTGACGGCAAGGACATTGATTTCGTGGGGGTTCGCACAAACACCTTTGGCAAGAAGAGCAAACGGCGGTTGATGAAATCTCTTTGGGATTTCAAGCCCCACGGCGAATGCGGTCACCAAGTGTCTTCCCTCTTTCCCAACATTGCGAAACACGTGGACGATATCACCTTCATCCACTCCATGCACACCGAGGGCGTGGCTCATGGTCCCAGCACCCTCTTCCTTCACACCGGCGCCACCAATCTCGTGCGACCTTCCATGGGCAGTTGGATATCCTACGGGCTCGGCACCGAGAACGAAAACCTGCCAGCCTTCATTACCATTTCTCCCTCGGCTTCCAAGGGCGGTCCCCGCAACTACGGCAATGCCTTCCTGCCCTCCCTCCATCAAGGAACGGCCATCGGTCGCGCCGGCAACGCTACCGGAGCCCAAATCAAAAACATTGAAAATGCCATGCTCAACGATGCCCAGCGACGGGCCCGGTTCGACTTTTTGCAAAATCTCAATGCCGACCAAGCCAACCGCGCCCCCGTCGACAACCGTCTCGAAGCCACCATCAAGACCTATGAGCTCGCATGGCGCATGCAGATGGAAGCTCCCGAATTAACCGATATTTCCAAGGAAACCGAAACCACCAAGAAAATCTATGGCATAGGAGAAAAGAAAACCGATGATTTCGGCAAGCAATGCCTACTTGCTCGTCGCATGGTGGAACGTGGCGTGCGCTACATTGGCGTGAACTATTCGGACGAATCCAACACCCCGCGCTGGGATCAACACAGCAATATGCCCAAGCATGCCGACCACGCGAAGGCCACCGACAAACCTGTGGCCGGCCTCTTGCAGGATCTCAAGGCCCGCGGTCTCCTTGAGGACACACTCGTGTGGTGGGGCGGCGAATTCGGGCGTACGCCTTTTACCCAAAACAACAATGGTCGCGATCATAATCCGCGAGGGTTCACCGTGTTTCTAGCCGGTGGTGGCGTGAAGAAAGGTTTTTCCTATGGGGCCACCGATGAAATCGGTAGTATCGCCGTGGAAAACCGCGTCCATATGCGCGATCTCCACGCCACCATTCTCCACGCCCTCGGACTGAATCACGAAAAAGTCACCTATCGCTATGCGGGGCGCCCCTATCGTCTCACCGACTTGGGCGGTATCGTGATTCACGATCTGTTCGCGTAAGAATGCTTTCGCGGCTTGCCCCGATCGTCGGGCAAGCTACAACCTGACCGCCATGAAAGCCATCATACTGCCTGAGCACGGTGGCTCCGAACTCTTTCGCGTTGAGGAAGTGCCAAAGCCGGAAACCAAGCCTGGTCACGTCTTGATCCAAGTCGCCGCATCGAGTGTAAACCCGGTCGATTTCAAGATCAGGCAGGGACTCATCCCCATAGGCCCCGAATTGCCTGGCATCCTCCACGGAGACATGGCAGGCGTGGTCGAGGATGTGGGTGAAGGCGTGAAAGGCTTTGCCCCTGGTGACGAAGTCTATGGATGCATCGGTGGCTTCAAGGGTCTGCCCGGCGTCTTGGCCGACTACGCCTTGGCCGATGCCCAGTTGCTGGCAAAGAAACCCTCGAATCTCTCGATGGAAGATGCTGCTGCCCTGCCCTTGGTCACCATCACGGCATGGAACGCCCTCATGGATCGAGCTAAAGTGAGTGAAGGGCAAAGGGTGCTGGTTCACGCGGCTGCAGGAGGAGTAGGTCACGTCGGCCTGCAATTGGCCAAAGCGGCTGGAGCGGAAGTTCACGTCACGGCCTCGAGTGATGAAAAGATCACCCTCGGCGAGGAGTTGGGTGCCGACGTCGGGATCAACTACAAGGAAACCACGGTCGAGGAATACGTCGCCGCGCACGCGGAAGGCGAAGGCTACGACGTCGTCTTCGACACCGTGGGAACGACACGCCTCGACGATTCCTTTGCAGCCGCCAAGATTGGTGGAACCGTCGTGTCCATCGCAGCCCGCTCGACTCACGATCTCACCAACGTTCACGTCAGAGGTCTCACCCTGCACGTTGTCTTCATGTTGCTCCCGCTGGCTCGCAACATCGGACGCGAAAACCACGGAGTGATCCTGAAGGAAGCCACCCGACTAGCCGAAGCAGGTAAGCTACGGCCTCATCTTCACTCGGAAATCTTCCCCTTCGAACGCGTGGGCGATGCTCATGCCCTGTTGGAGTCTGGAAATGTCCTTGGCAAAGTTGTCCTGACCAACGGTTAGAACAGGCTTTCCGCTTGCGACCCGAGCATAGGTCGCAGTACCTTGTCAAAAGGCGATGAGGCGAATCATCCACGTGGACCAAGATTGTTTCTACGCAGCCGTGGAATTGCGTGAGCGTCCTGATTTGCAAGGCAAACCCGTGGGGATCGCCGGATCCAGTCGTCGCAGCGTGCTCACCACCTGCAACTACGAGGCCCGAGAATTCGGTTGCCATTCGGGCATGCCGGTCTTCCAAGCGATCAAGGCATGCCCCACCCTCTCCCTTCTTCCTCCAAGATTCGAGATTTATCGGGAAGTATCGACCTGCATTCGAGCCATTCTACGTTCCTACACCGAGTTGGTGGAACCCCTGTCCTTGGATGAAGCCTACTTGGATGTTTCCGAAGATTCGCGACCAGCCTTCGACGTCGCCACCGAGATTCGAACCCGTATTCGAGAAGAAACCTCGTTACCGTCTTCCGCCGGCATCGCCCCAAACAAAATGCTGGCCAAGATAGCCAGCGACTGGGAAAAGCCGGATGGCCAATTCGAGGTTAAACCCGAGGAGGTAAAGGACTTTATAAAAAAACTGCCCGTCCGCAAATTATGGGGTGTGGGTCCGCGCACGGAAACAGCCCTTGTGGAAATGGGAGTAGCGACCTGCGCCGACCTGCAACGCATCCCGCCAACGGAGCTCGCCCGACGATTCGGTAAGTTCGGGGTCGAATTGCGCGACCTTTGCCGCGGCAAGGACGAACGTCCCGTGATTCCTCATCGACCGCCCAAGTCGATGAGCGTGGAACGCACCTTTGCCGAATTCGTGGACAATTTGGAAACCGCCAGCGGCAAAGTGCATGAACTCTATTCCGAACTGATGGGCGATTTGAAAGCCAAGAACAAATCGGCTTCCGTCGAAGGCATATTCGCCAAACTGAAGTTCAGCGACTTCACGGTCACCACGGTCAGCAAAGCCGGTGAACGACCTGCCATGGACAATTATCTGTCTCTGGTCGAGGAGGGGTTTTTACGAAACGACCACCCCGTTCGTCTCATCGGCTTGGGTGTTCGCCTAGGCGAAGAAACCTCGTCCGAGGCCCAATTGAATTTCTTGGGAACCTTGGGGATTTGAATCCATTCAAGCACGTCCAATGCGTCCCGTTATGAATTGCCTGCGCACACTCCGTTTTCCGCTATTCTCCGTGGTCGCCGTGATGCTTGCATCTTGTGTTTCCGATTCTTCGCCGACACCTTCTCTCGCCTCTCAAGCCGAGGCCGCTGAAGAAGCTTTTGACCACAGTTCCGTCAACAAGGGCGAATTACTCAAGTTTATCTTGGAAACGGATATCATCCGCGGTCGCCGAGCCTATGAGAAATCTCGTCTCACGATGACTCGATCCCACAACATGGAACTACTCCTTGATCCTCCTCGCTACCATAGACATCAATCCATGCTGGAAGAGGCCCGAGCGAACAAAACCGTCAGTGAAGAAGAATACCTGCATCTCCGCAACCTCGTCAAGATTGCCAACGAAGAATGGTTGGCTCGCCGAAGCAGGATTACCCAAGACAGGGCGCGATGGGGTTTCCCCCGCTAACGACTAATAACCAAACCCAAAGCGAGTTGGGCTTGCCGAAGAGAAGACAGCGCCACAACTTCATGGACATGAAACTCCAATACCCACGAAACACTTGCAGGTTCGTTGTCATCACCTTGCTTGCCATGATCGCCTTTGGCGAAGTCGAAGCAGCCAATTACGAGGAATCAAAAGTTCCTCAATACGAATTACCCGATCCACTAGTCTGCCTCGACGGCTCAAAAGTGAAAGATGCCGAAACTTGGCGAATTAAGCGGAGACCCGAAGTTCTCCGTCTGTTCGAGAACGAAATGTTCGGGCGCTCTCCCGGCAAACCGAAAGCGATGCGTTTCGAGGTAGTGGAGAAAGGTGAGGACGCTCTGGGCGGCAAGGCAGTGCGCAAGCAAATCGTCATCCATTTGGGCAAAGGCGAGAAGGCTCTTGCGGTCAACCTGCTGATCTACTTGCCCAAAAACGCAAAAAGTCCCGCTCCGGGTTTTCTTACGGTTAATTTCATGGGCAACCACACCACAAACGCAGACCCCGCTATTCGCATTCCAACCTCTTGGGTTCGCAACAGCAATGGAACCAAGGACAACAAGGCAACGGCAGCAGGTCGCGGGAAAAGTGCCTCTCGCTGGGCCATCGATACCATCATAGATCGAGGCTATGCCTTTGGAACCATCTATTACGGCGACATTGACCCTGATTTTCACGACGGCTACGAAAACGGGATCCACCCACTCTTCCCTCCGAAAAATCCGAAGAAACGCAAGCCGACCGACTGGGCATCCATAGCGGGCTGGGCCTGGGGCCTTAGCCGCGGTTTGGATTACTTGGAAACAGATGCCGCCGTTGATGCCAAACGAATCGCCGTGATGGGTCATTCACGCCTCGGCAAAACCTCCTTGTGGGCAGGTGCCTCGGATGAACGTTTCGCTCTCGTCATCTCCAATAACTCGGGATGCGGTGGCGCGGCCTTGAGCAGACGCGCGTTCGGTGAAACGGTCAAACGCATCAATACCTCCTTTCCGCACTGGTTTTGCGACAACTACAAGAAATACAACGATAAGGAGGGTGACTGCCCGGTGGATCAGCACATGCTGATCGCCCTGTCCGCGCCTCGTCCGGTTTACGTCGCATCCGCCAAAGGCGACAGATGGGCCGATCCCAACGGTGAATTCCTCTCCGCTCTTGGTGCAGAACCCGTCTACAAGTTGTTCGGCCACAAATTCGGGGCCACGAAACAACCGCCTGTCGACAAACCCGTCCACGGACGCATCGGTTACCATGTTCGCACCGGCAAACACGACGTGACCGATTACGACTGGAAACAATACCTCGACTTCGCAGACAAGCACTTGATGTGATGATTTGAGGCCTCTTCACCTACTTTTCCAGTCATGAAATCCCTCCTCCCCTTCCTTCTCCTTCCCTCCTTTCTGTTTTCCGCCACGCCTTCGGTGGAGGAAATCGAGAAACAATTGGCAAAACGCATCCTGAAAAACGATCAATCCCTGGAGGAAGTGCAGGCCTTTTGCGAAAGCCGTGTGCCAGATGTTCCGGATTTCAAGAAACCCGAGGAGTGGTTGAAGGAGTCCGTCCGTATTCGACGTGAAGTGCTCGACAAGGTCGTATTCCGAGGCAAAGAAGCCAAGGCATGGCGTGATGCCGAATCAAAAGTCGTGTGGGACGAGGTAATCGAAGGATTGCCTGGCTATCGAATAAAAAAGTTGCGTTTTGAAATCCTTCCAGGGTGGTGGGCTCCCGCATTGCTTTATGAACCGGAGAACATATCCGGAAAAGTTCCCGTGGTGGTTAACGTGAACGGGCATGGACGCACGGGTAAGGCATCACCCCAAAAACAAATCAGGTGCATCAATCAAGCCAAGCGCGGCATGTTGGCCCTGAACGTGGAGTGGATAGGGCTGGGACAGTTCAAAAATCGAGTGGGACACTACCAATTGGCTCAACTCGACCTCTGCGGAGAAAGTGGCATGGCTCCCTTCTTCCTCAACTGCTCAAGGGCACTGGACCTCCTCCTCGATCATCCCAATGCCGATCCCGAACGCGTGGCAGTGGCAGGCCTCTCGGGGGGTGGTTGGCAAACCATCTTCTTTAGCTCACTCGACCACCGAGTGAAACTGGCCAATCCGGTGGCGGGATACTCAAGCTTCAAGACACGGGCCCGACACTTCTCCGATCTCGGTGACTCCGAGCAGACGCCCAACGACCTCGCGACCATTGCTGACTATACTCATCTCACTGCTCTTCTTTCCGACCGAGCCCTGCTCCTTACTAAGAACCAGAAGGACAATTGCTGCTTTGCCGCTCCCCATGCCTTGCCTCCGCTGATGGAAGCGGCAAAGCCAAAATTCGCTCTTCTGGGAAGAGAAATTTTTCTACGCTCACACGTTAACCACGATCCGGGCACCCATAACTTCGAGAAGGACAACCGTCAGCAACTCTACCGCATGCTGGGCGATGTATTCCATCCGAAGGAAGCCGACTACGATTGGAAGGAAATCCCTTCCGAAAATGAAGTGAAGACTTACGACGAACTGATCGTGCCGCTACCCGAGAACAATTTGAACTTTAACAAAATCGCCTTGCAGTTGGCCAAAGACCTTCCGCGTGATCCGTTTCCCCGCAGACGAACCACAGTGGAAGGCTTTCGCAGATTGGCCCGCAATCTTCTGAATGAAAAGGTCCACTTCACCGACTACGAGGCAAAGTCGGAAATTGTCTCCGAGGGAAAGCTCGACGAAGTGAAAGTCGTCCACCGATTGTTCCGGTTTGGCGAGGAATGGTCAGTTCCCGCCAGCGAATTCATTCCCACGACCCCGAAAAGCTCCGTCTTGCTGATCGGAGATGCAGGCAGGGCCAAGCTCGCCAAGGAAGTGGAAAAAGCACTCGCCGAAGGCAACCGCGTCTTGGCCCTCGACCCGTTCTATTTCGGGGAGTCCAAGATTCGTGTCCGTGATTTCCTTTTCGCCATATTGGTAGCCGCAGTGGGAGAAAGACCCATTGGCATTCAAGTCTCGCAGGTTGCCGCTGCCGCCAAATGGCTAAGTAAGGAATCCGGCGCCACCGTGGAGATTCGTTCATACGGACCGCGCTCGAGCCTCTTTGCCCTCATCGCCACGATCCTGGAAAAGAAGGCCATCGCCTCCCTAGAGGCCCACGGTTCCCACAAGAGCCTAAAGGAGATTCTCAGCAACAACTGGGGAGCAAACAAATACCCGGAACTATTCTGCTTCGGGTTGCTTGAGTACTTCGACCTCCCGCTCCTCGTCGAACTCGCCCAACCCCGCGAGGTTATCCTCCTGCCATGAATCGACTTTTCTTCCCCTCACTCGGTCTGATCGCAGGACTTCTGTTATCGGCAACGCTTTCCCAAGCTGAAAAACCTCTCAGCGTCATAGCTTTCGGATCCTGCCTCAAAGAGACGCGTCCCCAACCCATTTGGGAGGGTGTCCTCTCGTCCAAACCCGATGTGTTCGTGTTGCTGGGCGATAATATCTACGGCGATACTCGGAACATGGGGAAACTGCGCGCGAAATGGAATGTGTTCGCGGAAAAACCCGGGTATGTGAAATTGCGTGAAAGTTGTCGCTTGCTGGCCATCTGGGACGACCATGACTATGGGGAAAATGACGCCGGAATCGAATATCCGAAGAAAGTCGAATCCCAACAGATCTTTCTTGATTTCCTTGGCGAACCCAAGAGTTCCCTTCGCCGTAAAACACCCGGAATCTATGATGCAGTGACCATCGGACCAAAAGGGAAACGCGTTCAGTTCATTCTCCTCGACACCCGCTACTTCCGTACCGCGCTCAAACGCAAACCCAACCGAAAAAAAGGCCAAGGCCCCTATGCCCCGGATGAATCGAGCAAGGCCGAAGTTCTCGGCGAAGCCCAGTGGAAATGGCTGGAGAAAACACTGCTCGAACCTGCCGACGTCCGCGTCATCGCTTCCAGCATACAAGTCGTTTCTACAACCCATGGCTGGGAAACCTGGGGCAACTTCCCGAAAGAACGGCAACGATTGTTCGACTTGATTATGAAAACCAAGGCGAATGGCATCGTCGTCCTGAGCGGAGATCGTCATGCGGCCGAAATCTCGAAACTGGACGGCGTCCTGCCCTACCCTCTCTTCGACGTAACTGCCAGCGCCATGAACCAAACGCTGAAGCCCGATGACGAAAAAAACCCACACCGCATAGGTGATCGCTATTTCAGGGAAAATTTTGGGGTGCTCAAAATCGACTGGTCGAAACCCTCACCAATCATGACCATGGAAATCCGTGACCTAAAAGGCAAAGTCACGCGCTCATCGGAAGTCAGTTTTGGGAAACTTCGATAGTTTTCCGACCCAAGCTACCTTGACTTAATCGGTTCCAAATTCCTTTATTAACTCATGGCGTTGAACCCGGACATGTCATGTGATGAGCATTTTGGCCTTGGTATTTCACGCCGAGCCGTAATTCGAGCCGGAACACTTGGATTGCTGGGGGGGTTGGGCATAGGCGACCTCAATCACCTGAAAGCCTCGCCTGGCGCTGGAAGCTCATTGCCCACAGCGAAAGCAAAATCCGTTATCTACGTTTTCCTTTCCGGTGGTTTGGCCCAGCACGAGAGCTTCGACATGAAGCCCGACGCCCCGATCGAAAACCGCGGAGAATTCAAGCCCATACCAACCAAGACGAATGGTATCCAGATCTGCGAACACCTCCCGAAGTTGGCTCAGCTTTCAAACAAGTGGGCCCTGGTGCGCTCGTTGACCCATCGCCATAACGAGCATTCGCAAGGGCATCACGTCATGCTCACGGGACATTCCGATGAACCCGCCGGATTCAGCCCGAACAAACCTCAGGAAACCGACGACCCCAGCATCGCCGCCATTTGCAACTCACTCCTGCGGCCGCGAGGATCAGCTCCTACGCCGGTCGTCGTCATGCCGGACAAGATCGTGCACCGCACGGGACGCGTAATTCCCGGACAATTCGCCGGGCGCATGGGCAGAAAGAGCGAACCTTGGTTTTTGGACATTTCCCCCTATCATCCACAGCACTACGGTGCTTATCCAAAATACCTGTTTCACCATGCAAAAGGAGTGAAAGAAGATACCGGGCTTGCATTTAGAGCACCGCACCTCTCTCTCCCCACGGGCCTGAACCTGCGACGTGTCGCCGATCGCATGGCTCTTCGCCGCGATCTGGAGAACCAATCCCGCGCCTTGGAAACCGGCGCGGGCGACGAAGCCTTCGACCGCTATCAAGAAGCTGCCGTCGATCTCCTTTCCAATGGTGATGCCCACAGCGCCTTCGATCTCTCCAGGGCCAACCCGAAACAAATCGAACGCTACGGCGACCACAGTTTTGGTTGGTCCCTTCTGATGGCTCGCAACCTAGTTGCTTCGGGGGTGAACCTCATTCAGGTCAACCTCGGCAACAATGAAACATGGGACACTCACCAAGCCGCCTTCCCCAACCTGAAGAATTTTCTGCTCCCTCCCCTCGACCAATCCCTCAGTGCTTTGCTCGAGGATCTCGATGCCTCCGGTCTGCTCGCCGAAACCATGGTCGTGGTAGCAAGTGAATTTGGCCGCACCCCGAAAATCTTCAGGCTTCCCAGCGCCAAATTACCGGGACGCGACCATTGGGGAGCCGTTCAATCCGTGCTTTTCGCAGGCGGAGGCGTGAAAGGTGGAACCGTGATCGGATCCTCGGACAAGATCGGTGCCTATCCTGCCGAAGATCCCCAAAAGCCGGAAAATTTCGCTGCGACCATCTACGATGCCTTGGGAATACCCCGCGACGCCCAATGGCACGATCATGCGAAAAATCCTTTTCCCGTCTATCACGGAAACCCCATCAAGGGCCTTACCTGAACAT
>MDTC01166434.1_pt1 | contig 20492 bp, 16 predicted proteins | sample 811181 | NCBI WGS metagenome assembly MDTC01 (sample SAMN05326644, study PRJNA326480) | marine metagenome | isolation source: seawater | place: Pacific Ocean: North | collected 2011 | reverse complement strand
AAGCAGCCTGTCTATCGTGCTCTTCACAGGACATTTCTACCATACGACAACCTTCATCTTCGAATAAATGAAGGAATTGCTCGCACCTATTTTTTCTACCTTTCTCTTCACCAACCCTTACCTTCTCATACACAAGAGGTAAATCTCTCCAGCTTCCTTTGCCACTATCCGGACCAAACATTGGATGCAAGCATAGAATATCAAAATTTTTAGGAAGAAGCTTGAGGAATAGTTGCTTCGGGAATTGCTTTACGGAGAGAACATCACAGAAAAGAGTATTCCGCCGTAACCTTTGGAAAGGAAATTCTCGTAAAACCTTCTCTGTGGAAAGAATACTCGTGCTTAAGATCACGATATCCGGATGTTCCTCACAAAAATCATCTACATCAGGATAGAAGCTAGCACCTAAATCTTTAGCGACTGCAGAATAATCGCCTCGTGAAGTAGCAATTACAGTATGACCCTTTGATATAATCCTTTTTGCCACAAACTGACCAAAATTTCCGAAACCTACGATACCTATTTTCAGAGCATTTTTTCTATCCGTTACAACTTTTGCTTTCGCTTCGAAATCAAAAGGTTGTGCAGCATCAATTGCACTTACGTTTAGTCCATCTTTTGATCTTCCACTTTTAGGTTTGTAATACAACTTTGAACTTGTTTTTGTACTTGTTTTTTTCGTACTGAAACTATTGAAGTGGGCAGTTTTCTTACAAATCATTATTGTATGCTCGAACGCAATGAAGCTTTCTAAAAAGGTGAGAAATGAACTCTACCCACGAAACCTCCTCAAAATGTCACCCGTATGCGAAAAGAAAGAGAATGCACTTTTGCTGCGTTGTTTGTGCCTAATTCTCTTTACAAGTAGTTCTGCAGGTTTGGTTCAAGAGAAAATACCCCCTAAGAAAGCAATAAAAAATGGGTTTTGGTATGGCCATGCCATACCCGTAAACTACGTCGAAATTTCTTTTGTTTTCTCAAAAATGTGGTAAAAATGAATTTTTATGAAATTGTTGCATTACGTCGTAATCTAATTATAGCCATACGTACACTTGTCGACAAAAAAAAATAATGAAATTAAAAAACAAGTGATTTATTTTTACGACTGCTTGCTACGGCCTTGAGGAGGCTAATTGGTGTCTGGTCAGCTGTAAAAATGTGGTATTCGTAAAAATGAAATTAAAAAACAAGGTAGGAATTAGGAAAAAAGTCTCCCTGGGTTCCAAGGTTGCTCAAAAAAATTGTTCGACCTTCACAGCCATACTGACGGGAGGAGGTCCATGGAAACTAGTAGAATATAACAGGAAAAGAAGAGAAAAGGGAGGAGAATCGCAATAGCTAAAAATTAGGTGTAGGAAAGCTGCCAAGCGCCGGAAGTACACAACTTCGCCGCAATATTGATTTTTCGTTCAGTGCTTATAACGCCGTTGCTAGCTAACAAGAATAAGCTCAGGCAAGTTTAAGCATGCTTAAATTAATGTACAACTGTATTCGAACTGCACTGTGAAACGCTCAACTCCCACGAGGGGAAGCAGAAGACTTCAACAAGGCAAACAGGTTTGTTGAACTTAAATAGCTAAAAGCTGACTTGGATTCATCATTTCGAATAAAAATGTTCACGAGTAAGAAAATGTACTACAATGAGTATCTCCCTGTCGAGGGAGATATCATCCTTGGTATAGTTGTGGACAAGTCAAGTTCGCACTTGCTGATTGATTGTAAGGCCAAGAAACTTGCTAAGTTGTTGATTATGAACTCTGAAAGAGATCTTTTCCTCAAGTCGGATCGCATACAAGTTGGAACGATTTTGTGTTGCAGGGTACAGAAAATTGGAGACATGTACTCTCCATTAACAGTTTCATGTTCGGAGAATGCAGCGACACATGCTATACTACAAAAAGGGTTCATATTTAATATTGTACCTTCGGTGGCCCGAACATTGCTTTATAACAAACATGTTTTGATGAAATCATTAAATATTACTCGTCCTTTTGAAATTGCTGTGGGTAGTAATGGTTTAGTATGGTTTCACTCAAGACCTTCTGTTATTGAATCGCAGTTTCTATCACTAATAAGTAATTATTCTGCTTCGTAATAGTACTTCAAAAGTTTGCAGTATCAGTTTGTGCAAGTTTTTTAAAATAAGTATAGAAGATAAAGAGCAACTACTCTTCCTGCTTACTGCAAGTCAAATTAATTGAAGTGTCTAATTTTATTCTATTTGAATCTCTTGCTGCTTTCATTTTCTCAGTGCGTGAACTTCGAACCAGACCAATATTCTGCTCAATCAGCTGCTTATCATGCACAAACTTGTCCTTCTTTGCCTCGTTCATTCTATTTTCAAAGAACCTACTCGATCGACGAGTATGTATGGCATCTAATTTATCAAGTGCACTTAAGGTGGAATTGATTAGCTCGCGATTATACTTTAGTGGGCGATTCCTACGACGCTCAAACTGAAATATCGTATCATCGCATAGGTCTTTGCCTTGCAAAGCACGATATACTTTTGTCCACTTCACCTTTCTAGGATTTCGTTTCATTTTAAAGTTCTTGTGGCACTTAGTCCGACAAAATTTAAATAGTTTCGAATCGTTTCGAACGAAACATATTCCATGACCTGGATATATTGTCGAACTACAGAACCAGCATTTTTCGAGTCGCATGCTTTGGCCTTAGCTATAGAAAAGTGATATGAAAACAAAGACAAAAGTGGTAATTGGTAAAATGCAACACAGAAATAGGAGCGTCTTAGCACTGCAAAAATACCTGAACAATCGAACGGTTTCAAGCAATGGCGGCTCCTTTTCAGTGAGCTAGCTGAGGCTGTCATTTTTTCAAGGGAAGATCCTAAATCAACTTTCTTTCTTTTGAAACCCTAAAATGGAGTTGCGGGAACCTTTCCTAAACTCAGAAGGAACCAAGTTCATAAAAACGCTAACAGCCGCTCTTTAATCAAAGGAACCGGAATAGGATTGGCCATCATGGCAGAAAACTCGACTATTCTTGGATCTGAATCGGTAAAGAAACGCGATGAAGACTCAGATGACGGTAGTACATATGAAAATTAGAAAATGAAACTCTTTGATCAAGATTTGTACAGTTTACTACTCCCCGTTTTGGGGAATCGAAAAGGGCGCCGTGTTACAAGAAGCTCGCTGTTTTAACGATTCTCAACTAGACGCACGAAAATGTCAGCAGGTTCGATACTTATTCTAAATGGATCTTTTCTAAATCTGGAGTTTAGGTCATCACAAAACTTCTGTATTTATGTAATCAGGGGGACACGTTCACAAAGGTATTTACATTTTAAGCAGATCATAAGTTGAAGTCACTCACTTAAACCAAGACTGAAGCTACCGAAGTATTCTTTTCCGTCACAAAATTATTTCAATCAAAGGACAGTAACCTTCGTAGAATGGTCTATCTGATCATCAAGGAAGTGTGTCCAAGCTCTGATGAAGTAAGCAACTATTTTTTCCCAACTCAAGATAACAAATTCTTGCTTTACATAGGTCATCATTGTGACATCTTCATTAATGAAAGATATGAACAGTAAAGTCGATCTGTATAGATCCAATGCTATTCGTGTTCTTTGCAGCATTACAGATGCAGGACTTTTAGGGCAAATTGAGAGATACCTCAAGCAAGCTGTTGTGGATAAAAGTTCAGTAGTGTCCTCCGCTGCTCTTGTCTCAGGGATACATCTTCTTAAGGTATTTACTACATAATTTTTATAAAGTAGAAGTAATCAACAGCTTTTTTAAGATCAATGCGGATATTGTGCGAAGATGGAGTAACGAAATCCAGGAAGCCATTAATTCGAGCCATCCTATGGTCCAGTTTCATGCTCTAAGTTTACTGCACCAAATTCGTCAGAGTGATCGGTTGGCTGTCAGTAAACTTGTCACTCAGCTGACTAAAAGTAATATCCGATCACCTCTTGCGCAGTGTTCGATAATTCGCTATGTATCCCAAGTAGGCATAACTATCAATGTGTGCAAATTTTATGAAAAACTGTTTCCAGGTCATCTCTCAGATAGTTCCATCAGATAATGCCGCGAGACCATTTTTTGATTTTCTTGAAGGCTGCTTAAGGAACAAATCAGAAATGGTTATTTTTGAGGCTGCAAGGTGGACGATAATGCTAGCAAAGAATTATTAATCTAATTCTTTTTCCTAGAGCAATTATAAACTTGAAGGAAGTTACCTCGAGAGAGTTACAGCCTGCGGTTTCGGTGCTTCAACTATTTTTATCCTCATCAAAGCCTGTTCTTCGGTTTGGAGCAGTACGGGCAATCAATCAGATAGCTCTCAAAAATCCACTTTCTGTAACTAACTGTAACCTTGATATGGAAAACTTGATTTCTGATCAAAATCGGTCAATTGCAACTTTAGCAATAACCACGTTATTAAAAACAGGAAATGAATCATCCATCGAGAGGCTTATGAAGCAAATTACCGTATTTGTTTCTGATATTCAGGTGAGAAACTTTTTTTAGAGATTTGCATTAACACTTTTCGTGTTTTAGGACGAATTCAAAATTGTTGTGGTTCAAGCAATTCAAACTCTTTGCTTGAAATTCCCTCATAAACACCGTACTCTTCTTAACTTTTTGTCAAATATTCTTCGAGAGGAGGGTGGATTCGCATTTAAGAAGGCAATTGTCGATTCGGTCTTTTGTATCATAAAAAATATTCCGGATGCAAAGGATCCAGGTTTGACCCATTTAAGTGAATTCATAGAAGACTGTGAATTCACGTACCTTTCTTCCCAAATTCTGCACCTTCTTGGGAGTGAAGGGCCGCAAACCACAGATCCTAGCAAATACATCCGGTACATTTATAACAGAGTGGTTTTGGAAAATGCTGCTATTCGAGCATCAGCAATTTCTGCACTATCAAAATTTGGAGCCGAGTGTCCTTTACTTAGGTCTCGAGTTCTGACCTTGTTATATCGTTGCTTACACGATAGTGATGATGAAGTTCGCGATCGAGCTACCCTATGTGTTAAAAAATTGGAAAAGCTTAGCTTGCACGAAGTTGATGGTATTAATGGTCAAAGAGTCACTGACTATGCTTTACAAGATTTAGAGAATTCCCTTCATTCTTACATCTCTGGATCCACAATTTCTCCATACTCTATTTCAAATGTACGCAGTGCGTCTCAGGAAAGTAAAACAGATCATGGCATTAGTAAAAGTCTCGCAAAAGCTGGCTATGATAATAATTTTTCAGAAGATGTCTCGTCTATATTGGAGCAACCCAACCTGCTATTGAATCCTTTATTTTCTGCATATGGTTCAGTTTTTAAGGTTTGTGCTTTAAGTTCAAAGTATTTCTTGTATCATTTGTTGTTTTAGAGCTCGAAGCCGATTAATTTAACAGAAGCAGAAACTGAATATAAGGTGAGTTTAAATACTATCACATTTATTAATACTCAAGTTCTCTCTCAGGTCACTTGCATTGTACATATGTTTCGAAGTCATGTAGTCTTTGAGTTCAAATGTACAAATACGATTGAAGAACAACTACTTGAGGACATTTCAGTATCGATGGAAATGAATGAAGGCACTGATTTTCTAACAGAAAATAGTACAATATCACTGGACAGGATGCCCCTAGGCGACGAAGGCTCCGCTTTTGTTATTTTTGACCGGAAAGAAGTAAAGAAGCATTTTTATTTTTTATTTTTTTTCAAGTTTCTTTTTTTAGGGAGTTTTTGAGCAAGCAAAGTTTTCTTGTGTTCTTAGGTTCACATCAAAAGAAATAGATCCTTCCACTGGTGAACCTGAAGAAGAGGGATATGACGATGAGTATACGCTCGAGGATGTTAATTTGAAATTAACGGATTATTTAAGACCGACCAATATTTCGAGTTTTAAGAAGGTAATACTTTAGAACTAATAATTCAGTTTCTAAATATTTAAATATTTTGCTGTAGGCTTGGGACTCTCTCTCAGAAGAATGTGAGTGTTCTGGTGATTATGACATAGGAAAACGTGAAGGATTACAGCAAGCTGTAGAAATGGTTATTAATATTATAGGATGTCAGCCTTGTGAGGGAACTGAAGCAGTTCCACCTAACTCTCGCTCTCATTCAACTCTGTTTTCTGGAATGTGCGTTGGTGAAAGCCAGGTTCTCATAATAACGAACTTTGGAATTGACGAATTAAATAATGTGACCATGAAAATAACAGCTAGATCAGAACAACTCGATATTTCAGAGTTGGTTCATGCAATTATTTCTGATTCTTAAAAGGCTAATTTATTACATTACAAATATTTTGAAATTGAACAGGCCAACTTCAGTACTTTTGTCCACTTCAAGTTTTTTGCGTTCCCGGAATCTGTTTCTCCAAGTGTGTTTTATCTCCTTCCGTCTACAAAATAAAAATAAGAGAATCGTGAAATTGTGATGAATAACTTTTCTACCTCTCTATACTTCAATAAGTATACTTTCAAAGGCTCAACATATTCTTCAAAACCAAGAGTACTCATTGCCCATAAAAGATCTTCCCCATTAATTGTCTTCCTTTTCTCCCTCTGACACTTGTCACTCGCTCTGCATGAGAATGTATAAATTAGCTCAAATATTGTTCATTTGTGACTTACTCGCTGGTGATGAAACTAATGAATTCCGATACACATTCTTGAACAGTCTCTTTAGCATCTTTTGCTATCTTTGCATTTGCTGGTAGTGCCTTCTTCATAATTCTGCTGATATTTGCAATTGGCAAAAACCGATCTTGCTCCCGCACCGTGGACCCCTTAAAATCTTCTTCATCAATTTCAGTATCGACATCATTGTATGGAGGCATCTGATATCAAGGGTGGAACTTCGTTCCTGGTTGTTGCAGAAACTTTTATGACGAAAATATGTCCACGATTTTGCTTTTCGTTTTACAGCTCGTCACGAAAGTAAGAGCTTTCGCCTTCAGCTTTACTATCTTACAGCAGGCAGTCAAAACTTACAGAGTAAGTTTATTTAAACTTATAAGCAACTTACAGGGGAGCAGGGAGTAAGTTTACTTTCAAATGAACTCGAGTTACGCACGTTAGAGTATACTTTTCAGGTAAGAATATTTGTCTTTAAGGCAGTTGTGCAGGGAGTAAAAACTTACAAGTACCTATGCAAACTTGCTGGACATTCAAATACTCGTATAGGAATACTGGGAGTCTGAAAATGTAAAAAACTCCTTATATATTTCCCCTTTATTTTATGTACATATATTTCAAAAAGTGCCCTCATCCTCAAATTGTGAATATCCCGGTGCTCAACTGAGCGCGTGGGTTCAAATCCCACCTTTCGCATCATCTCTAAATTTTGCGAAAGTCCCATAGTTGGTCTATTGGGCCGGATTTAAGCAGAGCTCTCTTTTTTTTGTTCGTAGCAACTTAATATTACACTCAGGTACTAAAATTATATTTTGTTATTGATGTTTGCTTGAGATTTTAGCTTCGAAAATATGGATACAATAGTTAATAGCTGTAACCGCTCACCCATAGCGCAAGTCATGCAGCGATCAGTCTCACTTATTTGTTTCAGAAATTCGATTCTGAAAAAAGAAGAAACGTTTAGTTGGGAAACGTACGCCATCATGGCTTCAACTATGTCCGATAGTGTCAATCCTTCAATTTTCTTTCGTTCAACCAATGAAAGCACTGCCTCCTTGAAAGGAAGTGCAAGTAAAGAATCACAGAGGTTTCCTATATTTCCTGGTAAAGGTTTACCGGTCACAGCATATACTAAATCCTCATCAATTATATTTTTTCTAGCAAGACTAGCAAGATGCGCACTCTGTAAAATATTTAAAGATTTTCGCATATCACCGCAGCCAACTGTACATACTGCAACTAAGCCTTTTTCAGTAACATTTAAATCTTCTTGAGAGGATACATGTTGAATTGTATTCTTGATATCTTCAAATTTTAAGGCCGAAAGACGAAACTTCGTACACCGGGACTGAAGAGCCGGAATTATTTTGGAGGGAAAATTGCATATCAAACAGAAACGCGTATATTTTGTGTACCTCTCTATAATTCTCCGGAGAGCGAATTGAGCATCCTTGGTCATAGAGTCACTCTCATCAAGAATCACTAGTTTAAAGCCGAAGGAAGAAGCACTTAAAGCACTTAAAGTACTTGCGAAGGCTTGAATTTCCTCACGGACTATATCAATACCTCGATCATCTGAAGCGTTTAATTCTAGAGTCATCTGAGCGAATGAAGTAGAATAAAGTTCACGAGCCAAGGCAAGAATTATACTTGTCTTCCCCGTACCTGGTGGACCATATAATAGTAAATGCGGTAACTTCTTGTCGCGTGTTAATTGACGAATCGTTGCAACAATATCGACATGAGCTGTGATTTTTTCCAGAGTTTTCGGTCGATACTTCTCTACCCATAGTTGATTTGAGAGGGACAAATTTTTTGTAACTAAAACGTTTTTTGTGTCACACCGTTTTTCGAGAGGCATCTTAAATTGAGGCGGGATCCACTTCAAAAATTACTAGACTAGAAAAGGGAGAAAACTGCTCCTGGTGCAATCGAGTCAATCGAGCAAATAATTTGTGACAGGATGGATGGATTTATAGAGAGTAGAAGGAGACCGAAAACGAACAACCGAAACGGTCTGATTTGACTTACTCTGAAGTTACTCTGACGTACAACACTTGTTTTTTAATTTCATTTTTACCACATTTTTAACACAAAATTCAAATTTTTCTTCTCCTTTGGCAAATGTTTCGGCAAATCGAAACCTTAAACCAAGTTCGGAGGCTTTCTCTTCCTTCTCTTTCCTTTTCTTTCAAAAAAATCTACTTCAACCCTAATATTGTTTCCTCCATCTTTCTATGCATACTCGTACTATGACGTCAAAAAAAAAACAGCACCCTAAAAAATTTTTACGAAAAATCGCCCATGTCTCTCTCTCATTTCTTTGTTTTAATTTCATTTTTATCATTTTTATCACTCAGATTTGATCTTTAAAAAATCTTTCTTACTCCAAAAAACACTCAAAAAACACTCAAAAAATCGTCAGTCCTCGAAACTTTAAAAGACATGTATTCGTTCAGTACTATTTCCTCTTTTGCGGGAAAGTCCCTCACTGGTCCGTCAAACGGAACATGCGCAAAGGTTTCAATTATTTATAAAATATTGTTCATTTACTTATGTATTCTCCAGCATACTGCTCGCGCATCGTGGATGCCGGGGTCTAAGCTTCCCTCTTATTTAGATGGATCAAAACCAGGGTACGATTATATTTTTTTCGTTTTATTCTGTATGAGCATCTTCCACTACATGTGCTGACTTTGCTCTCTCTTTAACAGTGACTATGGATTTGACCCTTTGGGACTTGGGGAAGTGCCTGCGAACTTGGAACGTTTTCGAGAGGCCGAACTTCTGAACGCCCGTTGGGCAATGCTTGGTGTTGCTGGCTGCTGGGGCGTAGAAGCGGGAGGTTTTGGTACCTGGCAAGAGGCTCCGCTGGCAGCCCAACAAACTTGGGGTGGGATTGATCTTCCGATATCTAACACGTCTACTTTGGTTGGATTCGAAATTTTGCTGATGGCTTTTGTAGAACAACAGCGAATTTCAGAGAAAGACGTATCTAAACGAATGTATCCTGGAGGTTCATTTGATCCAGCTGGTTTATCAAAGGGCGATGACTTCGAAACTTTAAAACGCAAAGAAATCGCAAATGGAAGACTCGCAATGGTAGCTTTTCTTGGGATTTTGGCTCAGAATCAAGCATACCCAGATGGTCTTGGACCAGTACAAGCACTCTTGAACCATGTTGCAGATCCATGGCATGTAAATGCAGCCTCAAACTCCCTTGCTGTTCCATGGATTTAGTTTGGTTTGAACTCTACTTATTGCACTTTTTAAAAACGGTATTTTTCATGATATTAAGCTTTCAGGCTTCATTAAAAGTATAGAATTTTGTTCTGTGCAACTACATGTGCATCTGCAAATGAATTATATGAATGCTATTCGTTTTATTTAATCTTTTTTGATACTTCTACATATTACATTCCTTTTTTGCCTTTTCTTGGGTGTATTTATGTATGCATGGTGAACTTTGCATATTATGTCTTAAATTTAGTATTATTTTCCAATATCATATACACCCCTCGACACTGTGGTGAGCTTCTTCAGACCAGATTTTTAAAATAGTCGCACAATTTTTTATGTTGTTTTCTGACTTTCATTTGAAAGAACTGAAAGAAGCTTACTATTACTATTATTTGAAGAGCGAACTTCTTTCACTGCTGAAACTACACCAGGCATAGGCTGGATCGGCGAAATATAACTTCAAAACTTTCATCACTGAGTCAAGCTTTGTAATTATTCTCTAAAGAAGTTGGCTGAAATGGAAATTCTTTTCTCATATTGAGGACCCTTCTTTTTCATATTCTTAGAAAAACTCTCAAGTTCAAAATCAGTGAACTTAAAATCGCATACACTTAGAGTATCTGAAACTAGCTTCTTTTGAGTGCTTGCCTTGATGCTTTTAGCGTGCTTTCCATCATTATCAAATGAGGAATTTTTGCTCCTATGATTCGTGTTACAAATCTTTTCCTTTCCTCCATCTATGCATTCGAATGCATTACTTGAGCCCCCACAATAAATTTTGACTTGAGTATTTCTACAACGTCCTGCAATATTCAAATGATTGCACTTAAAATTTTGAATCTCAACATATTTATTACGATTTGAATAGTGTAGGGCAGAATTGCGATCCTGGCATACTTCAGCATGTCGCCGGTCGCTAAAACTAGGATGCGCAATTTCTAATTGAATTCGTTTCGTCTTCCATTTAGAACCATTGTAAACCCGAAGGCAATGATTTTGTACATCTTGGCTTGCAAACTTGATTTCGAAATGTGCAAAACCTCTACAAAAGCGTTGGAACTTCAACTCTTTGTAACGTGCTATCTGGACTTTTTCAACTTGTCCAAAAGGTTTGAACAATTCCTTCAATTCCTTTTTAGTTACTGCTTGATGCAACCCAGAAATATACAGTCGAACCATTTTATTCACTTAGCCAAATGCTTAGTTTTGCACTCTTTATCCAACTCTAGTTCAAATATACTTCACATTGAACTTATTAAGAAATTTCTAAGCTCGATCAAAGGTACGATACGCAAGAAAAACAAAGGTCAGAAAAGATATTTATGCTAGGAACTCACTAAACACAGTGAAAAATGGAATTGGACTATGGATATATGGAAGGGCCATAAATCCCCTAGAGTGCCTCCCATAGTATGAGGCTCGTCAACAAAAAGAAAGCGCCTCAGACACATCGGAAATCCTAAAATTATTTTACAGTTTAGGGTGATCTAAAAAAGAGGATTTATGCAAATCACACTTTTGCTTTTCCTTCTTTTGATCAATCCGCACTAATTTAGCACCTTGGAGAATTGGCAGTCTTGTTTGTTATAGAATTGATCGGTTTGATCTAAATATTATTGATGTAAAGCTAAACATAGAAAGGGCGAAGCAACAACCGCAAAGTTGCACTAATTTTTTAGAAGAATCTTGAGTATGTACTCCTCTCACGAGTTGAATGAATTCTCTCCTTCTCGTTTAGACGGGGTAGATATAAATGCAGAAAAATGGTATCGTTGGTCCTACTGTGAGTTCTTAAAGGATGCTGGAATGAAAATTAATGTGTAAGTTTTATTTCTTTCTTTCACTCAAAGTTTGCGGTAAACTGAATATTTCGAATTCCAGTCCTCAATTAACCATTGCTACAGCAGTCGTATTCTGCCATAAGTTCTTTGCAAATCACTCTCATAAACAACCCGAAAATGAGCGCTTTGTAATACATTCTCAATTATTTTGATGAATTTTATTTTACTATGCCTGTAGGTTATTGCAACTGCTTGTTTGTTTCTAGCTGGTAAAGTTGAAGAGACCCCAAAAGCACTTCGAGATGTAGTTAAAACTGCTTTATTTATAAAATATCAAGATGAGCCGAAGCGCTACAATAAATTAATCAATGATCGAGTACGTTGATAACCTTTTTTATTGGCACACCTTTAAACATTCCTTAGATATTTATGGAGCAACAAAGAGATGCGATTCTTTGTGCTGAGCGATTATTACTCCACACACTTGGGTTTCATTTTCATGCTGAACATCCATATAAGCACTTACTACGTATTGTGAAACAAATGAGCGAAGAGAAAGTTATCCCAGAAAAAAATGCAAGAGATCTCGCCCAAGTTGCCTGGAACTTTGCGAATGATAGGTATACATTATCTTTGATAATTATTGAGCTTGATATTGATATATGAAGTTATATAGCTTGCGTACTCTACTTTGCCTTCAGTATACACCTCTTGAAGTTGCTCATTCTGTACTTTTCCTAGGTAAAACAAAAATTCCTCATTTCTTCATAATTTACCCTTTTTCCTCCGTTTAAGCTTCGAAATTTTTAAGTGCAAAAATTTCTGTAGAGAAGGATTGGTGGGAAAAATGTACCGTAAATCAAAGCATACGCGAAGATATAAGTAACCAAATTTTAGATCTTTACGAACAGACGGGTGGTTCGACTATTTCAACGATAGCAAGTAGATTTTAGAGGAGTTTAAAGTTCGTATTAAAGAAGAGCCAAAGTGAAGTGATTCAATATCAGAATACTTCGCGAAAATGGTTCTTGATGGACTCGAGTGGAACTAATTAGTGTTGAATGTTTTCCAATGCTTCCTCGACGTGGTCGTCCTTCGGCCCATGATCATCATTATAACTCTTCATGAGAGAAAGGGGAAAAGAAAGTATTCCAAATAGAATAGCTTTTATCGTATGGCACCATTGTGTTAATAAAAGATTTCGATCAAAAATATAATCACCTTCCAAATGAGCATATAAAATTTATGCAAAGAAGCAGAAGAGCTTAAGTCAACTTTGGCTGCCTTGAGCAGAATTACAGATCCTCCAATAGCGTGACCAAAAATCTGCAAATCTTACTTATTGACAAGAGATACTCCTAATATATTCATACCGTAATGTAAAAATTCAACTTAGTTGTGCAGAACTTTGAAAACAGAGCACCACTATATTAACTTAAATTAAATACTTCCGGAAACTATCGCCAATTTACCATGAATATGCAAGAGTTAACAGCAAAAGACATATCTTAAATGTTGATGAGATCTGAATTTTCTTACATTAGTTTATATTGGATACAATAAACAACCTCACCCCAAATCGAACGCTAAGTGTTTGAATCCCCTCTTGTGCATCACCCATGACATCTGGTATGTCCTGTTTCCATCAAAATCAAAATTCTGATAGAGCAAATCAAACAAAAATTATACTTTGAACAATGCAATAACTACAGAATAAATGCACATAAAAAATATGGAGAAAACAAGATTTCTTCTCAACTCAATTCCAAGGAAACCACTAGTGAAAATGTCAAAAGAATTTAATATTAATAAGCTTTTTTAAGGCTGAAGAAAAAATAGGCAAAGAGTACCTTCCAAGTGCGTGGCAGTAAAATCCTATCTGCACAATCAAAGCTCTCACAATTAATATGCAACTGGTGGCAAGAAATGGATTCTCCTTTTTATATTATTTTTAAGATGAAACCATGGAAAGATTTATTGATTCGGTACCTTCCAGTGAAGCATTCTAATATCAACAGAATACATCAGGCCAAAAGCGAGGCTGTTTTGTAATATACACTTATATTTCTCATGAATTCTTATGAATTCAATTACCTTGAGACTAAAGTACATATAAGTGGAGTGGAATCGCTGTAGACCCCTTCAAATATGCAAGATTAATTAATTTCTAAAAGAAAAAATTTGGTTTACCAAGCAACACAGAAATTAAAACTGAAAAAGCAATAATAAATAGCGCAGTGCTTGCATTGAACTCTCCACTGGCAAGAGGTAGATAAGGTTTGTTGACCTGTGGAAATTAAATACAGATAATTTCATTGAAGCAATATTTACGATACCATATCAATCTTTTTATCATAAACTTGATTCAAGCCAACAATAGCTACATTCATGCAAAGGGCAGAACATATAGCCTTGAAACAAATTTTGTCTATTTTCATCTTAGTTCTCTAAAAATATACCTTTCCAAATATATCGAAAAAGATCACATTCGGAGCTGAAACTGCCATTAATGATACAGATGCAACACTGACCTATCATAATGCACTTGAAATGTCCTTATTTATCTTATTGTTCCAGCTTACCATAGTTCCAAAAACAGTGTGCGGACGTGAAAATCTCACCAAAGCTGGAGCCGAAGATTTATCAGCAAAACTGTAGAAATCTCTCGTGAGTGAAGATGAAATTTCATGTACAATCACGACCTCGCATGTTTATTCTCAATACTATGCATTGCCATCGCATTTTTGCCGCGATTTAGATAATGGCTTTTTCTGAATCTTTCGCAGGTTGACCGGTCTTTATACGTTGAATCCAAAACAGTTAAGAATCTCATTTGTAAACTTTGACTCATAGTTGGAATTGGTGTGACTACTCAGCGCCTAAGGATAGAATATGAATATTTTATGATGTGATAGCAAGAACGTTACCTCTCTATTTCTATTTAGTGATTTAAATCCCGTATGAGGAAGCAATTAGTCGACTTCAATGTTTGCCTTTTTAAAATGAATAATGTAGCGGCAACACTCTCTTGCCAAATATTCAATACGACTTGATTACGTCTTACTGGGTTGTTTTTTGTACCATTTAGTTGACCATTTAGTTGATAGTATACTTTCATATTTCATATTTTTTAAATTATTTTTAGCTCCAACTGGACGCTGGACGAGTGAACCCTAAACTTTGACCAAAAAAAAATGAATAAAGTGTAAGAGTGTATTGTTCTTCCTCTTTCGGCTGTTTGGAAGTTTTACTTTGAAGGATTTAAAATATATCTTACTTGTGAAAAGTAAGTTGAGAACCACGCACGCTCACCCCGCAACCCTTGTAGAGACATCTGTGTTTAAAATTGGACCTTTTTGATAGTGAAAGTAAATTAGCGCGTGCCATTAATACTGCTAGCTTTATTTACACCGTGAAAAAATAATTCTAGGAGGTCTCAAATTTTCTTAGTGAAGGACAGTTTATTATTCTCTGCGACTAGCAAGCAAATAGAAGGAATAGAACAGGTGATCTATTATATACTGTTGAAAGATAAGAAGAGACGATTTTAACTTTTCATTCAGTGAATAACTTTTGTATAAGGCTTTAGCTACTCTTGCTGAAGCTAACAAGCAAATAAAAAACACTAGAACACTTCGTTCACTCTTATACTCAGGTTTTATGCTGAAATTGGTACGGAAAGATTGACGAGACTCTACATCCCTTTTGCAAAGCACTATAGGATGCTTGAAAAAGAAGAAAATGTAAGTGTATTTTTGGGATACCTCAGTTCGATGCTGTGCTTAGTCCTTTCATGTAAGTTCTGACTCTCTGATAAATAAGAACACTCAAAAAATTATGTTCTAGGTACGGGCGCAGCCTATGGTTCCGCTCAAGCAGGTTTGGGATTATGCCGTGCGGGTAGTAAAAATCCAAATATGGTCATTAAAGGGATTATTCCAGTGGCCATGGCCGGTGTTCGGGGTATTTATGGTTTGGTCCTTTCGATAATTATATTAAGCGGAATTCATCCTGAAAAAGGTTACAAAGAATATAACGGGATGATGCATTTAGGAGGTGGACTATGCTGTGGACTATCTCAATTTGCAAGCGGTATTGCTGTTGGAGTTGTTGGAGAAAGTGCTAGTCAAGCTGTCGTTCGTCAATCAAAGTTATTCGCCCCCATGGTATTAGTTCTTATCTTTACTGAGGCACTTGCTTTGTATGGTTTGATTGTTGGCATGATAATGGCCCAGCAAGGGCAACGTATTATTGACATGGGCTTGCACATTTAAGGAAAATATTGCTTTTTTATTTCATTACTTGTAACTCGAAATTTTCTTTACTTGGTTATTTATCTACCTTAAGTTCATTTTCTGTTGTATCTACCTTCAACCAGTGCATCAAAGCTCCAAAATGCAGTACTTGTCGCGATAATTTAAACAAGACAGGAGTTGCTATGAGACTTAATGCTGTCGAACCAAGCAGCAATAAATATAGTTTTCTATGAACTAACCCAACTGCAGACGCTCTACTCAGGAGCACAAATGAAAACTCACCCACTTGTGCAAGCGACATCCCAACTGTGAAGCTTGTTCTGAAGTTGTAACCAAAAGCCCGTACCACTAGTGTAATTAATGAACATTTGAAAACTATTATTATCAGTAAAGTTGCGAAAAGTACATCCAAATGAACCCAAAGAAAGTAAGGATTCATGATCATCCCTATTGCGGTTAAAAACAAGGCAGCAAAAAGGTTTCTTATTGGCTCAATCTTTGTGAGGGCTTGTTCTGAGAAAGTCGTTGATGAAACCATGACACCTGCAATAAATGCCCCTAGCTCTATACTCAATCCTATATGATCACTCAACCAAGCTATTAATAGGCAAAATGCAATCAAAACTAGCTGGAAAAGCTCACTACTGAACGTGAAAACAGCCCTCATAAAATGACAAATTACATAGCGGGTGATAAAAATACACAATACCAAAAAAAAAACCATCGTAATGACAGTCTGTATCAATGATACTACTCCGTCTACAACGCCATGACTCCCTCCTAGGACAGGGAGTAGAGCAAACAATAACCCGATCGTACAATCCTGTAGAATTAAGGTACCCAAGGTAATTTGCCCATGTAGAGTGGACATTTCATCCCTTTCCATAAGGCATTTGACAACAACTGTTGTTGATGACATGGAAAGAAACCCTCCGATAAATATACCCTCCTTGGTAGGTGCTCCTGAAAAGTCACTTAATACTCCACATAAAAGCATTGCTAATATTACTTCGATGCTTCCTCCAAGTATAGAAACATTTTTAACATGTCTCAGTTTAGATATAGAAAATTCTACTCCAAGGGAAAAGAGGAGAAAAACCACCCCAAACTGTGCCAGAGTCTCGACCTGAACCAGTTCAACAACAAGGCCGAAGCCTCCAGGGCCAATTAATGAGCCTGAGAGTAAGAATCCTGTGATGAACTGCTGCCCAAGAGCACCAAAAACAGCAGCTCCAATGGTTGCAGCACAAATTATTATCACGATATCAGTGATCAGTCTGTGATCTTGCTGCAACTCCATTGTGCCATTTTTGGGATTCGAAATAACAAACTCATTGTCTGACGAGTCAATAAGCCGTTCCAAAAAAATTTCGTGCTCAGGAATATGATTTAAAACCGAGTAAGTGAAGACTCCACTCGAAATTTTGGCTATAGAACGTCGAAACTTTCCGAGGCTGCTATTTTCTTGAGCATTTCCTGAAATGCTGGACACACCTACATTATTAGCCGACTCTAATGGAAACGAAGGAGATTTCGATCGACTAACTCGTACAACGGTTTCCAGAGTAGCTCCTTGTAAAGCAATTGATCGATTAAAACTTCTACCAGCGCCTTCTGAAGCCATCCCTTTGGACTCTGTACCATCCTTATCGTTGAATTCCTTGGCTAGAACCTTCTCAAACTGTGCAGCCAAAGTTTTCTCAAAGGCCTTTCCAGAACTAGTTTTAGCATTGTACTCCTTTTCCTGAAGTGAATCTGAAACAGTAGGAGTAGTCGAGGAAAAATCTGCTTCAAAGCAGTTCGCCCTTTGAAGCAATGAAGAAAGAAAAGTTACTGCAAAAATCATAAGTGAACGAAAGATTGGATTCATTTCAAACAATGTTGTTGTCGTTGCCTTCCTTTCTCGTTCTAACTTTCTTCTAAGTATAACATTTGAACAGTTTATGAAAGCTCTCCAAACTCCAAAGATGAAAAAAAATCTATCATAACGCTTCTAGAACTCTAGAGACATGGAATATGTGAAAGTTTGTGAAATTTTGGTGTAAATTGAAAGTTTCTAATAATTTTCTTTTACGAGTACGACGTACGTATATATACTCCATATGGGTTCCCAAATTTCTTGGAAACTTAATTTCCTAGCGACCTGGGCACTTGGCGTTTTTTGGTTTCATTTGCAGTCAGCAGTCTCTCAGTCACTCTCACACTCATTTTGGTGTCATTCCAGATTAGACAAGTTTTGTTCTGCTACAGAGCTTTTTATCTTACTTTAGTGCCGGGATAATATGTTCGATTTATTTATAAAAGGAAAGAGCTCGTGGCCGAGAATTTTCTAAATTCAAGGTTATATCAACATTTTACACTAGTGCTCATAAATGAAGAGATATCGATATAAACAACAAACATATGCAACCTGAAATTCCTTATCTCCGTTGTGAATATAAGAAGGGAATTAATCGAGGTATTTATTCTAAAAAGAAATTCAAGAAAGGTCAGGTAATATGTACAGAAGTTCCAACTGCCGTGCTACAGAAGGATGTTGCAAGCACAAAATTGGATCCTGTTTCTTGTTCGAATTGCAACAAAGTTTGCAATACGGACGGAATGCAAAGTTTTTGCAAATGCAACCTTAATCCGAAGTGTAACGCACTTTTTTGCTCGAAAGCTTGCTTCAATTTTGCTTTGAAAGGAACTGAGGGTACTAGTTCTGATATTGGTTGGCACAATTTCACATGTGTTGAAGCTCTTGGCAGTCTTAGAACTGAGCAATATTTCATAGAACAAGATGCTTGCCAACTAGCTGCTATAATTTTAGCAAAATCGATAACCAAAGTATCTGATTCCAAAATCGATATTGATAGAGAAATGACTATTCTATCTTCAGTATATGCAACAGACGTTCTAGAAATTCGGAATAGTGATCAATTTGAAACTGAAGATGAAATTGATCATTTTATATTATATCAGAATGGTATTCGAATGCTTCACACTCGTGCCATCGAGTTTTTGTTTCTTTTGAAAGAGAGCTGGCTTTCCAAACTTGGAGAATATAGTATTGCTATACAAAAACTCTTGGCAAAGGAGTTTTTCTTAAAGTTAGTGACTGGAATTCAAATCTATGCTCGTGCTATTGAAGTTGAACCATCTGTTAAAGTAGCTGGCATGCCGGCAGCTAATTTCAGACTAGCTGTGAATGAGAGCATCAAACTAAGTTATAAGGACAGCTACAGCAAACGTGGAATAATGAAAGAAGCGAAAGGATTCTGTCCTGTACTTGAAAGTATTGAACATGTAAATACTCCTTTTTTTTGCGGTCCACTTGTTTCTTTATTAAGTCATAGTTGTTGTCCGAGTGTTCAGCTTGAGACCAGCGCCCAAAGTATGCTTGGATTACGGGTGAAACTTGTAGCTATACAAAATATTCTTCCAGGTGATGAACTCACAGTTTCATATATACCCACACAGCAGGATATTCATTTGCGGAAGAATCAGTTACTTGATCGCTATGGATTTATATGCAAATGCTGCAAATGCTCTTGGGAAAATGGTGGCATCGAATTCTCTCGTGAAGAAATAGTTTCGATGTCACATCTTGCTTTTGATGAATACAGGTTCAAAGACTCTTTAAGTTTGGTGAAGTTTGGTGCAAAAAGGTGGGGGAGAGATGGAGAGCTCTTCCATATCATGGGCATGATTCAATTAGCTCTAGGTAAATGGTCAAAAGCCCATGATACATGGCATGCAGAGCACTTCGAAAATGGAGTTTTCCGATTTTTAAAGACGCAGAAGGAGAAAGATAAAGCTTATGTTACAAGTTTTTCTAGGGGTAATTCGATTTTACGGCACAACTTGAAGCCTTCAGTTTCAAAGAGATGCATAACATTGGCTGCCGGGGCAATTTGGCTCCTACCATCCCAAAAACTGTCTAAGAAATCTTGTGAGCATTGGATATCCCTTGCGGAAAAGTTTGCTTCCTCACAGGGAGGATGGTGCACAAACAGACACATTTCGGTTGCAACAACTGATATCCCCATTCACCATATTCCTGACCTTGTGTGTGAGTGGAATTTATTTGTAACCTCTTATCTAATTCCGCTAGCTAAACAATTACTAACTGCAAGCGTATTAAATAAACAAATTTGTGTACACGATGCATTTATCGTAAAGTATGATGCATCCAAGGGACGTGACCATCTTCCGGTTCACAGGGATCAAAGTGAAATCAGTATAACTCTCGCACTTAACTCGAACGCGGAGTTTGGTGGGGGTGGAGGAACTATGTTTCCGAATTTGGGAATAACTGTCTGCCCCGAAATTGGAGAAGCTCTGCTTTTCAGAGGGGATTTAGAACATGGTGGATTTCCAATTAATAGTGGTGTAAGATACATAGTTGCCGCATTTTTTTATCTGGAGAAAGAAAAAGGAAGTTGTAAAAAATAATTCTTATTTTAAAATTGTATTTCTATATGAAATTTCCCTATTGTTCCGTAAATATCTCTAAAATAAATGAAATATTTTTGTAAAGATTTAATCCATATTAGGAACTGAAATATTTCAATTCCTTTCAATTATTTTTATTTATTTATTTATTTATTTATTT
>MDTC01196911.1_pt1 | contig 20497 bp, 15 predicted proteins | sample 811181 | NCBI WGS metagenome assembly MDTC01 (sample SAMN05326644, study PRJNA326480) | marine metagenome | isolation source: seawater | place: Pacific Ocean: North | collected 2011 | reverse complement strand
CAGTTATTTTTTCTTTGAAATCTTCTATTGGAGGTAAAGCAAATCCATTTTCAATTTTAGCTGTAACAGGTACTACCTTTATACCGCATGTTGTAGCAAAACCATTATAATTTGCATAAAAAGGTTCTGGGATAATTATTTCATCACCTGGCTCAAAACAACATTGAAAAGCAAAAGTTAATGCTTCAGAACCACCTGTTGTTATCATAATTTCATTATCAGGATTAAGAGAGATTCCTAGGTTTTGATAATATTTTGCTAATCCTTCTCTGTATGATAAAAATCCTGCACTATGACTATATTCAATCACTTCTAAGTCTAAATTATTTAATTTATCCCTAACTATTTTGGGTGTTTCAATATCGGGTTGTCCAATATTTAGATGATAGACAGTAGTCCCTCTACTTTTTGCTGCTTCAGCATATGGTACTAGCTTTCTTATTGGAGATGCAGGCATCTCTTTTGATTTTTGTGAAAGAATTGGCATTTGACTTAATAATTAATTTACATTCTTTTTATGCTACATCCTGAGTTTCTTGTTTCAGCATTAGCAATTTTATCTCCTTTCGCTAAAGAATTAATGGCGATTTCTAACCATTTCTCTTTTACATTTTTTTTTGATTTTACATTGTCATCAATAGCACCTTTATAAACTAATTTTAGTTCGCTATTAAATAAAAATACGTGTGGTGTCGTGCTTGCTCCAAAGGCATCTGCAACTTGATGATTTTTATCAATTACATAGTTTGATTTATATTTATTTTTGATGCTATGTTCCTGCATATCTTTAAAGGAATCTCCTCTATCTCTCTTTGCTTCATTACTGTTAATAAGAACCATTCCTATTTGATTTTGTTCACATTGTTTATAAGTTTCATTATATCTGTTTTCCCATCCATCCATATTATCATTTCCTATCACAAATGGACATGTATTACAACTGAAAATTACTAAAAGTCCCTTTTCTTTTTTCAATGTACTCAAGGAAACTTCTTCATTGGAAACAGACTTCATTTTATGTTTTGACATTGGTGCTTTTTCTCCAATCTTTAACGATTTAAGATTTGCTGATCTATTTATTCCAACGACAAAAGGAATCATTAGTAGAATAGCCAGGTTAAACAAGTAATTTTTCATTTTAAAATTTTGAGCTAATTTAATTTTTTACATTAAATCGGCAAATAATGTTAAAAATTTATGCTAGTTAGTTGTTTATTTTTGCTTCAACATTTTGTGTCGAAATTAACACCTTTTTCATTCATTTTTATTAGCAATGGTCTTGGTTTATATTTTGGACCATATATTGAAGAGTAATAATTTAGTTTTTCTACTACATTAGAAATACCTGTCCTATTCATGTAGCTAAATGGTCCACCCGACCAAGGCAAAAATCCAATTCCAAAAACACCTCCAATATCCCCATCTTTAGCATTTTCAATTATTTCATCTTCCAGACACCATACTGCTTCGTTGAGTAATAATAGAATAACCCGATCAGTAATTTCTTCATTTTTTAAAATTTTTGTTTTGGGATTGTCAAAGTATTTATAAACCATATCATTTGTTTTTTCTTTCTTTAATTTACCTCTTTTATTTCTGTATGTGTAAAATCCTTTTCTTGATTTTCTCCCCAATAAGCCAGCATCAAGCATTTTAGGTAATGAATTATTGATTTTAAATCCCTCTCTATCTTTGACAAAATCAGCCATATTTCCACTCATTACGTGAACACCAATATCTATTCCAACCTCATCTAAAAGAGCAATTGGTCCAATAGGCATACCAAGATTTGTAAGTGCTTTATCAATAGCTTCGATTCTTACTCCCTCTTCAATCATTAAAAGCGATTCTACTAAATATGGACAAAGTATTCTATTTACATAAAATCCTGGCATGTCATTTACAACTATACATGTTTTACCTTGTTTTCTGCCAATTTCGTAGCATGTTGCTAAGGTTTGATTTGAGGTTTGTTTTGTTCTAATTATTTCTAAAAGAGGCATTTTTGTAACGGGTGAAAAATAATGCATACCCACAATATTTTCTGGTTTTTTAGCTGCATTAGCCATTTCAGTAAGTGGCAGCGAAGAAGTGTTAGAAGCAAAAATGAAATCTTCATGACATATATCTTCAAGTTCATTAATTATTTTCTTTTTTACTTCCATATTTTCTACAACAGCTTCAATGACAACATCTACAGAACTAAAACCGTTATAATTAGTTTGTCCAACAGTTTTTTGTGCTATGTTTTTGGCATTAGATAAATGAATTTGCTTTTTATTAATTTTCTTTTTTAAGTTTTTCCAAATGTTCAATCTAGCAGAAATAAGCATTTTTTCATTTAAATCCTTTAGAACAACATCAATACCATTGTTAACAGAAACATCTGTAATTCCACCTCCCATAAATCCAGCTCCTAGCACAGCAATACGTTCAATATTTTTAGGTTTTTCTAAATAAGGATTTTTCTTTTTTTCGGTACTTATAAAAAATAAGTTTCTCAAGGACCTAGATACATCAGACAGAATTAATTTTTCAAATAAAATTACTTCTGCTTCGAAGCCAGCTTTTCTACCATTTTTAAAGCCTGTTTTTACACATTTAATTATTTCAATAGGCGCAGGATAATTTCCTTTAGTAATCTTAGTGATTTTTTTTTGAGCTTGGTTAAAAACAATATTTCTTCCAAGGGATGTGTGATCTAGAAATTTATTGATTAAAGATTTTTTAATTCTTCTTCGCTTGAATTTTTTATCATTGATATCATCAATCATTTTTTTTGCAGCTCTGTGCAATTTACTTTTGTCTACAACTTCATCAACAAGGCCAATTTTTTTTGCAGGGTATGCATATATATTTTTTCCTGTAAGCATAATATCCAAAGACTTTGTTAACCCAACTAATTTTGGGAGTCTTTGTGTTCCTCCAGCACCAGGAAGAAGCCCAAGTTTTACTTCAGGTAAAGCTATTTTAGTTTTAGGATCATTTGAACAAATTCTAGCTTTACATGAAAGGGATATTTCAGTTCCTAATCCATAGCATGTTCCATGAATGGCTGAAATTATGGGTTTTTTTGAATTTTCAATTTTTTCTAAGAGTTGATGTCCTTTTCTACTTATTGGCTGAAAATCACCCACTTTTTCACCTATAAAGGACTTAATATCAGCTCCAGCTATAAAATCATCTTTTGCACTGATTAAAACTGCACCTTTAATGCTATTATTTTCATTAATATTTTCAAAAACCTCTTCAAAATCATTAATTAAAGATGGGTGTACAATATTTACTTTGTCTTTCGTTGAATCAATCCAAATGGTTGCTACGCCACTATTAATTTCTAATTTAAAAAAGTCATTTTTCATTAAACTTCATATTTTTTGATAATCATCGCATGACCATGTGCACCAGCTGCGCAAGCGGATAGCATTGCATATTCACCTTCTTCTTCAATCAATCTATTTGCAGATGTAGTCAAAAGTCTTGCTCCAGTAGCTCCAAATGGATGACCTAGAGAAAGAGATCCTCCCCAAGAATTTAATTTTTTCATATCTATTTCCCCAATGGGAATGTCTTTATTCAATCTTTCTTTACAGAACTTTTTGTCGTTAAGACATTTAATATTTGTTAATACTTGACCCGCAAAGGCTTCATGAATTTCAAAAACATCAATGTCATTTAATTTTAATCCAGTCTTATTAAGAACTTTATTTATAGCAAATGCTGGTCCTAATAAAAGTTCATCATTAAGCCTTTGTCCAGTAAAGCAAAAATCTACGATTTCTGCTTTGGGTTTTAATTTTAATTTTTTTGCCATAGATTCGCTCATCAATAGACAAGCAGCTCCTCCATCAGTCAAAAAAGACGAATTAGCGGCAGTTAGTGTGCCATTTTTCTTATCAAAAGCAGGTTTAAGTTTTGCAAGTGTCTCAGCGCTAGATCCACTTCTTATTCCGTTATCTTTACTTATTATTTCGAAGCTAGGATCTAGTTGTACTTGAACAACTTCTTTTTGGTGGAAACCATTTTCCCATGCCTTTTCCGCATTATTATGAGACCTTATCGCAAATAGATCTTGCTCCATTCTAGTGATCTCATGTTTTGCTACCATTATATCGCAATCCTCTCCCATTGTTCTTTTAGTAGAGAATTCTGAAATATCAGGTATTTCTGGAAGAAAATCTTTAGGTCTAAAACCACAAATAAATTTAATCACATCTGTTGTTGATTTTAATTTTTTACCCTTCATTAATTTAGTGCGCATATGTTTTTTGTAGCCTATTGGAGTTTCAGAAGCACTGTCTGCCCCTCCTGCTATCACTACTGATGATTGTCCTGTTGCAATTTCATTAACTGCACTTGCAATAGCTCTGTTTGCAGAAATACAAGCCTGACTTACTGTGTGGCATGGTGTACTTTCAGGAATTCCTGCTCCAAGTGCAGCTTCTCTTGCAAGATTGCTTGTTTTTAAAGTGGAGATCACACAACCCATAATAACGCTATCTACTAAATTAGAATTTAACCCAGTTTTAACGAGTAGTCCTTTTATGGCTAACTGAGCTAACTCGTAAGTCATGGTATTTAGGTAATGAGTTTCTGATTTTAAAAATGGAGTTCTACAACCATCTATAAGTACAATTTTTTCTTTCATTTTCAGCTAATAAATAAAAAATACCAAACCAATTAAAAAACACTACCAAGAGTAATGCTTTTTTTCAATAAGTTGCTTTGCTAAGCTCCTTCTTGTTTTGGTAGGATTTAAAATTGGTTGTGGAGTTAGTATGCGTATGTAAAATCTTAATAATTTATTTCTAGTATTTGGCAGACTGTCAGCAATATTATTTGCACATTGTAAAATTTTTAAGTTAGCTTCATATAACTGTAATCTTGTAAGATTTTCTTTATTTACTAAATCTGTCGAATGTATGTTGATTTCTTTTAACTTTTCCACCCTTAAATATACAGATTCAGCAACATATATTTCTCCCATTATGTCAGAAAGGTTCATTATTATTTCTTGTTCGTGCTCTAGATCTAAATCAAATGCATCTGCTGAAAATTTTGAAAGTATTAGAAATAAATTTTTATAATTTTCAATTACTTTTTCTGTTGTAAGTTTCCCAATTTTAAAAAATTGTTTGATTAATGAAAGTGGAATCTTAGTGCCTGCAGCTTTCAGATTTATTTCCTTTGTTTTAAAACTACGTTTTATTAGTTCTCCAAAGGCTAGCATCCTATTTATCTCATTAGTACCTTCATAAATTCTAGTAATTCTAGCATCTCTATAGCCCATTTCTATTCCTGTTTCTACACTGTACCCCATTCCTCCATGTATTTGTAAAGATTCATCTACACAATAATCTAAAACTTCAGAGCTATAAACTTTCATTAATGCACATTCTATTGCAAATTCTCTTAATGCCTTTAACTTTATTTCATTTTCAGGACATTTATTTTTTTTAAGTTCATTTTCCTTGTTATCAATGTTTTTTCCAGTTCTGTAAATGGCTGATTCGGCAGCGAAAATTTTTCTTGCCATTTCACCAATTTTGTATTGCATCGCAGTAAATTCACATATTCTTTTACCGAATTGTTTCCTCTCTATTGAATATTGAATTGCCTTATCTAAAGCAAATTTAGACCCACCAATTGCTCCTGCAGCTAATTTTATTCTACCAGAATTTAAAATATTTAGTGCAATTTTAAATCCTTCTTCTCTTTTTCCTAAAAGATTTTGTTCTGGAACAGGACAGTTTGTGAAAAAAACTTGTCTGGTAGATGATCCTTTTATACCAAGCTTTTTTTCTTCCTCGCTAAAGGTAATACCTCCAAATTTTCTTTCAACGATGAAAGCGGAAAGATTTTTATCATTTTCAATTTTTGCAAAAACAATGAATAAATCTGCAAATCCTGCATTTGTAATCCACATTTTTTGACCGTTGATTATAAAATTTTTGTTCTTATCATCAAAAGTTGCCTTTGTTTCCCCTGAATTAGCATCTGACCCTGCATTTGGTTCAGTTAATGCGTATGCTGTTTTTATTTCTGCAGTAGCTATCTTTGGAAGATACTTTTCTTTTTGATGTTTAGTTCCATAGTATACTATGGGTAAGGAACCAATTGAGACGTGGGCGCCTATCGTTGTAGCAAAAGAAAATCCTTTTGCCATTGCCTCGTTAAAGAGAAGACATGTATTAAAATCTAAATCTGTTCCTCCATATTTTTGTTCAATAGAAAGTCCACAGAGCCCTAACTTTGCACTTTTTTCTAGTAGTTCTACAATAAAATTTAAATCTTTAGAGGCTTGTGGTTCTTCCTTAAGCGAAAGAATTTCCTTTTCTAAAAAATCATGGATCATCTTTTTTAACATCAATTGCTCCTCATTCCACTGTTCAGGTATAAAAATTGAACTAGCAATTGTTTTTTTTATTAGAAAATCTCCACCTTTAATTTTCATTTTAATTTAATGACGTGTAATTAAAAATACAAATTAAATTTATGATTTAAATAAAAGTAAGACAATACTAACAAGTATTAACAACTCTAATGAAAAGTTTTGAAAATCTTAGACATCACTTTGTAGATAATCTGCTAGACCAATACCATATTAGGGAAATAAATAATTTTTTTTATATCCTACTGGAGGATTTATTTGGTTGGCAAAAAATAGATTATCATTTAAATAGTAAAAATATTATCGATAATAAGACAGATTTATTTTTTTTGGATGTAATTGGACAGTTAAAAAATAAAGTACCTATTCAATATATTCTTAAAAAAACATGGTTTTATGGTTTAGAGATTGAATTAAACAATAATGTTTTAATTCCAAGACCAGAAACTGAGCAGCTAGTAGAATTAATTAGATCTGATAATAAGAATAAATATCCAAAAAAACTTATTGATATTGGCACAGGTTCAGGTTGTATTATTTTGGCACTCAAAAGTATTTTTGCTAATAGTAAATGTTTTGGAATTGATAATTCAATATTAGCCATTGAAGTTGCTAAAAAAAACGCAGATAAATTATCATTAAATGTTGATTTTTTGATTAAAGATATTTTTAGTTATTTTCCTGATGAAAAATATGACTTAATTGTAAGTAATCCACCTTATATTCCAAAGTTTGAAAGTTCAGAATTGGATACTAATGTCTTAAACTATGAACCATATTCAGCATTGTTTGTTGAAGATAAAAACCCTCTTATTTATTATCAAAAAGTTGCATTATTTGGGTCCAAATATTTAAATAAAAATGGAAAAATTTACTTTGAAATAAATGAAAAATATGGCAATGATGTAGTATCTTTATTAAAAGATATTGGTTATGAAAATATCATTTTAAAAAAAGATTTTCAAGAGAAAAATAGATTTGTTTACGCAACCTTAATATGAAAGTTAATAAAGATATTGAGCGCCTACATGAGCTAAGAGAAAAGCTTCATGAATACAATTTTCAGTATTATGTAAATCACGCTTCAATAATTTCTGATTTTGAGTTTGATAAACTTTTAAAAGAGCTTGAAAATTTAGAAGTAAAATATCCTTCATTAATTGATGAAAATTCACCTACTAAAAGAGTTGGTGGTCAGGTAACAAAATCTTTTAAAACGGTTAAGCATAAATATCCTATGTTATCCTTATCAAATAGTTATTCAAAAGAAGAAATAACCGATTTTGACAATAGAATTAAAAGATTAACAAATGAGAATTTTTCCTACATATGTGAATTAAAATATGATGGAGTTGCCATAAGTCTAACATATGAAGACGGAAAATTAATCAGAGGAGTCACAAGAGGGGATGGCCAACAAGGCGAAGACGTTACAAATAATATTCGAACAATTCCTTCCATTCCTCTTAAATTAATTGGTAAATATCCAAAATACATTGAGGTTAGAGGTGAAATCATACTCAATAATTCAGATTTTGAAAGTTTAAATATTCAAAGGCAAAAGCAGGGATTGCCTTTATTTTCAAATCCTAGAAATACAGCATCAGGAACATTAAAATTACAGGATTCTTCAATTGTTGCAAGTAGAAATCTTGATTGCTATTTATATGCTGCTTACATTGAAAAAAGTTCTTGTAATGAGGCATTTGATAGCTACAAGCTTTTAAAGAGTTTAGGATTTAAAACACCCTCTATTGAGGATAGATTTATTGAAAAAGTATCTAACATATCTCAAATAATTAAATTCATAAATTATTGGGAGGGGGAAAGAAAACTTTTACCATTTGAAATTGATGGAATTGTAATAAAAGTAAATGAAATCCCGTTACAGAATATAATCGGTAATACAGCAAAATCTCCAAGATGGGCAATAGCTTTTAAATACCAAACACAACAAGCAAGTACCGTACTTGAGAGTATTGATTATCAAGTTGGTAGAACTGGAGCAATAACCCCTGTTGCAAAATTAATTCCTATTGAAATTTCTGGAACGATAGTAAGACGAGCAAGTGTTCATAATGCTGATCAAATTAAAAAATTAGATCTCAGAATATCTGATACAGTTTTTGTAGAAAAGGGTGGGGAAATTATTCCAAAGATAGTTGGAGTTGATTTACAAAAAAGAAAGACTAATAGCATAAAGTTTAAATTTTTAGAAAATTGTCCTGAATGTAATTTCAAACTTTCAAGAGATGAGGGAGAAGCACAACACTACTGCTTAAATGATAATTATTGTCCACCTCAAATAAAGGGGAAAATAGTCCATTTCATTGGTAGAAAACAACTCAACATTGATGGTATTGGAGTGGAGACTATAGATCAACTTTATAAAGCAGGTTTGATAAATAATGTAGCGGATTTGTACGTTCTTAAAAAAGAAAATCTTATTCATCTGGAAAGAATGGCAGAGAAATCCGTAGAAAACATTTTAAGCAGTATAGAATTAAGTAAAAAAGCCCCATTTCATAAATTACTCTTTGGTTTAGGAATTAGATATGTTGGCGAAACTGTAGCAAAAAAATTAGTTCAAAATTTTAAAAATATAAACGATATTAGAAATGCATCATATGAAGATTTATGCAGTGTTGATGAAATTGGAGAAAGAATAGCGAAATCTATAATTAAATATTTTTCATCACCAAAAAATAATGAACTTGTTGATAGGCTGATTAAATATGGTCTTCCGGTACATTTGAAAGAAAGTAAAGAGAAAAAATATGATATTTTAAAAGAAAAGAAAATTGTGATCTCAGGAAAATTTAATCTTCTCAGTAGAGAACAAATCAAAAATTTAATTGAAGATAACGGAGGGAAAAATATCTCTTCAATTTCCAAGTCAACAACTCTGTTAGTAGCTGGTGAAAATATGGGTCCCTCAAAACTTAAAAAAGCTCAAGAGCTTGAAATTTCAATAATCAGTGAAGAAGAATTTTTACGTTTAATAAACTATCAAGAAAATACGGATGATAAAAAACAATCTTCTCAGGGAGAACTTTTTTAATGGAATTGTTATTTTTAAGCAGGAAACACATAATAGTTTTTATTAAATATGAAACTTTCATATTACAGACTAAAGATATTTATTGGAAATAATGTATTGGAAAGACTTCTAAAAAAGAAATCTTCTAGAGTCATGAGATCTTGTAATATCGATGATGCAAAATCAATTGGAATGTTATGTGTCATTAAAAACCGATCTGATTACGAAGCAATTGTTAAAATTATTGAAATGATCAAATCTGATATTTCTACTCAAAAAGTTAAAATTCTAGCATTTTACCCTTTTAAGGATGAACCATTTTTTTTAAAAAGTAGATTAGGATTGGATTTTTTCACTATTCATGATTTAAATTATTACGCTTTTGCAAATAATATAATTGTAAGAAATTTTATCAACGAGTCATTCGATGTATTAATAGATTTGAACCCTGATAAAGTTATACCGCTAAGACTGGTGTTACAATTTTCAAAGTCTACTTTCAAAGTTGGTAGATTCTCAATTGAAAATAAAAGGTATTATGATTTAATGATTGATACAGATTCTAATGATTATTTTGAATATGTTAATCATGTATTTAAATACTTGAAAATATTCAATAAAAAGTAATGTCTAAAATTAAAAAGCTTACAATTATCATAGTAGGTATGATGGGTACTGGGAAAACTACGGTCGGCACCCTTCTTGCTCAAAAGTTAAATTATAATTTTATTGACACCGATAAACTAATAGAAAAGAAAATGCAAAAATCAATCAATCATATTTTCGATTTATATGGTGAAGAATATTTTAGAAATTTAGAAAATAGGATATTAGATAAAATTTCTTTAAAAAATACAGTCATTTCAACTGGAGGGGGTTTCCCAATTTACAATAATAATATGGATAAGCTTTTGACTTTAGGAAAAGTTATTTATTTAAAATCTAGCTCCTTAGAAATTTTCAATAGACTAAAAAATTCAAAAAATAGACCATTGCATGATGGTACTATTACAAAAATCAATCAAATGTTAGAATCTAGGAAACATATATATTCTTTAGCAAATTTTGAAATTGAGTGCGATAAAAAACTTCCACATGAAGTTATAACAGAAATTATTGAAAAGATTAGTTAGTAATATTTTCAAGTTTAAAAAGAAAAGCATATTCGAGAGCTGTTTCTTTTAGATATTCAAATCTTCCACTTGCTCCACCATGACCTGCCTTCATATTAGTTTTTAGTAGAAGAAGATTATCATCAGTCTTATTTGCTCTAAGTTTTGCAACCCATTTTGCAGGTTCCCAATATTGAACTTGTGAATCATGAAGACCAGTAGTTACAAGTAAATTTGGATAATTTTTTTTCTCTACATTATCATATGGAGAATAGCTTAACATGTAATCATAAAATTCTTTTACATTGGGGTTGCCCCATTCGTCATATTCTCCTGTTGTTAGTGGTATTGATTCGTCAAGCATTGTTGTTATAACATCAACAAATGGAACAATTGCAAGAACCCCATTAAATAGATTAGGTTCCATATTTATAACGGCGCCCATAAGCAATCCCCCAGCACTTCCTCCAGCTGCATACAATTTTTGGTTTGAAGTAAAATTCTCTTCAATTAAAAATTTACCACAATCTATAAAATCATAAAATGTATTTTTTTTCTTTAGAAGTTTGCCATTTTCATACCAATTTCTTCCGAGGTCTTCACCACCTCTTATATGAGCAATAGCAAAAATAAAACCTCTGTTGAGCAAACTTAATCTGTTTGAACTGAATGTTGGATCTATACTATATCCATAGGAACCATAGGCGTATAATAAAGTAGGATTTACACCATTTTTGGTAATCCCTTTTTTATAAACAATTGAAATTGGGATTTTTGTTCCATCTCTACCTTCAGCCCACAATCTCTCGGATTTGTAATTATTTTTATCGTACCCGCCGACAATTTCTTTTTCTTTTAAACTTTTAGCAATTTTTGAATCCATATTATATTCAAATATAGTACCAGGATTTACCATTGAATTATAAGAAAATCGCAGTTTGTTAGTGTTCATTAATAGATTTGCACTTGTTTGAACTACGTAACTTGGCTCATCAAATGGAATGTAATAAATTTCATCAGTTTTTAAATTCATTACTTTTAGATGTAGTAATCCTTCTTTTCTTTCTGTAATTACAATAAAATTATCAAAAACGTCAACTCCCTCAATAAGCACTTCAGAATTTCCTTTTATGAAAGTTTTCCAATTGTCTTTGCTTGTGTTTTCAAGATCACAAATTTTTAATGAAAAATTATGATGATCTTCATTAGTTAAAATATAAAAGTGATCTTTTTTGTGAAAAATTGAATATTCTAGTCCCTTTGTTCTTTTTTGAAATACTTTAGGTTCTAAAAGTGGATTATTTGAAGGAATTAAACGGTATTCATCGCTGAGCGTACTTGACGAATTTATAATGATATAGTCTTCAGATTTTGATTTGTATACATAGCAGTAAAATGTTTCGTCTTTTTCTTCGTAAATCAAAATATCATCGCTTTGGCTAGTGCCGATTTTATGTGCATAGATTTGGAAAGATCTTAAAGTTTGTGAGTCTTGTTTTGTATAGAAAATAGTACTATTATCGTTAGCCCAAACCATTGAACCAGTTGTATTTTCTAGAGTTTCTTCATAAAGTTCTCCAGAACCTAAATTCATGATATTAATTTGGTATATCCTTCTCGATAATGTATCAAAGCCATATGCCATAAGTTCGTTGTTCGGTGATATATCATAATCTCCTAATTCAAAAAAATCGTGTTTGGCGGCTAATTCGTTTACATCTAACAAAATTTCTTGATTTTTACCACCAATTTCCTTTCTTAAATATACAGGATGTTCATCTCCTTTTTTAAACTTTTTCCAATATAAATAACCATTGTATTTATATGGAACACTTTCATCGTCATCTTTTATCCTACCTTTTAATTCTAAAAAAATATCTGATTGAAATTTTTCAGTATCTTTCATTTTATAATCTGTATAATCATTTTCTTTATTTAGATAATCTATTACTTTAGGATTATTTCTATCATTTAGCCAGTAATAATTATCTACCCTATTATCATTATGTTTAGATAATAGTTTTTCTTGAACTTCACATATTGGTGGAATACTCATATTTCTGATTTTTTCTTTACATGAATTAAAAGTTAATAAAAGAAGGATTGTAATAATTCTATACATATTTAAAATAAAATAATTGAAAAAATAGCTAATCCAATTAGTCCTTTATAGACATTGTTTATAAATTCATATTGCTTGGATGTTTTTGCGTTATACAGTAAAAATATACAATATAATATAATCACAAATGCAAGTATGAAATAGTAAGAAAATAGTTGATTTATAACTTTTGGTAAAAGAAATAAAATAGCAAGTTGAGAACTTAGCATTAAAAAGAAAATAATATATTTCGATTTTTTAATACCTATTAGGATAGGTATACTTTTTTCTCCTACAACTAAATCCCCTTTGATTGATGTCATTTTCTTTACAATCTCCCTTGTTAAATCAATTGTAAATATATAAGTTATAAATAAAACTAATGTAAAGTCAATTCTCCAATTTAAAACGCTGAGACCAATGAAAAAACTAATCATAAGTAATGAAGCACTAATTTCACTTAAAAGTGCCTTTTTTCTTAATTTATGAGAGTAAAGCCATAGCGATAAAATCAAAAATAAATTGAAAATCAATATTTCTTTCCCAATTAAAATACTTGAAATGAGACCACAAATATTAAGTAATATGTAAACATTGAGACATGTTTTTTTACTTACAAGAACACCAAAATATGTTTTATTGGGTTGGTTAATCATATCTTTCTCAAAATCATAAAATGCATTAATCAAATATCCTCCCATTATAATTACTAAAATAGAAAACACATATAAATGAATATTTAGACTTTGAAGCGTGAGCAAAAATCTTTTGGATGTATCAAAAATGAATATTTGAACAAAGTAAAGGCTTAGCAAGATTAACAATACATTATACCACCTAGCAATAGATAGAAGCGCCAAAAACTTTATTATTATGGGCTTTTTATTTAATATTGACTTAGAATCGATGTATGACATCTAATTTATACCCACTAAGTTTTGACTGGGCTTTTTCAAAATCTTTAGTGAATCCTAGCATATATCCACCGCCTCCAGATCCACAAAGTTTTAAATAATATGCATTGCTGTCAATCCCTTCTTTCCAAAGCTTTCTGTAAAGCTTAGGAATCATTGGTTGAAAATTTTCGTACAAAACTTTTGATAAAGATTTAACATTTTTCAATAGTGATTTGCCTTCATTTTTTAAAAAAGCTTCAATGCTTGCGTCGTTGTACTTTTTGAATTTATTTCTTAACATATTTCTAAAACCTTCTTCTTTACACCTTTCTAAAAAATGTTGCACTAATGGTTGAGTATTTCCTGTTTTTCCAGTATTTAATAAAAATACAGCACCTTTACCGTTGTTTGAGTTAGGTATACCAACAGTGCCCAAATTGTTTTTTGATTTTATTAATACAGGAAGGTTTAAATAGCAAATCAAAGGGTCAAGACCAGAACTGGTTCCATGGTAATAGCTTTCTAGTTCGCCAAATATTAATTTTAATCTTAAAATATCTTCATTAGAAATGTTATCTCCTGACTGAATTTTGTTCTTTTCGCAGTACTTGTCGTAAATTGCAGCAACAATTGCACCTGAACTTCCAATTCCAAAACCTTGAGGAATAGAAGAGTCAAAGAAAAGACCATTATCAAGGTCTGACTTAAAATTTTCTAAATCCAAATGACATGGTAGGGAATTATCTACATCTAATTTCTTAAGATGTTTATAAAAAGATTTAAGTTGATTGTTTGAATTTACAGTAGATTCATTAGGATTCTGCTGAAATAATAGCTTACCGTTAAAGTCGGTGTAAGGGATGGAAAGTCCCATAGAATCTTGGATGATTCCATATTCACCGAAAAGTAGAATTTTTCCGTAGTACAATGAATCTTTAAGCATATAATTCGTTTAAAACCTTTGCTCCAGTTCCAACTTCATCACAAATATACTGTTGATTTTCGCAATAAACAACTAATTCATCGTCTATAAAATCCAAAACCTTCTGTTTAAAACTTGCTGGATACAATAAATGAACGTTAGCACCTGCATCTAAAGTGAAACTCAAAGGAATTTTTGTTGCTTCTCTATGTGACCAAATTTTATTAATGATACTTAATGTACCCTCCTTCATCAAAATGAAATATGGCATTGAGCTCATCATCATTGCGTGTAAAGTAAGTGCTTCAAGCTCTGAAGTTAAAATAAATTCCTTCAAATCTCCTGACTTTAAAATTAGCATCATCTTTTCTATGTTCTCATTAGCTTGAGAAAACCTTTGCTTTGAATAGTGATGCTTGTTCATAAGACTATGACCTACAGTTGAGCTCACTTTTTTAGATCCTTTATCAACTAATAAAATAGTATCTTGATAATTCTCAAAAATTGGATGTATATCATGGTGAGATATTGCATATTGGTTCGAAGAATTTTTAATTTTTTTATTTTCTCCCCAAATAGCCATAGGCCCATAAATAGATCTGCTTGCACTTCCTGATCCTAATCTACTTAGAAAAGATGCTTTTTGGAGTTTTTTATCTTCACTGATATTCATAAAAGACTTTTCAAATTGCGAAATACATAGAGCTAATGCACTAAAACCTGAAGCTGAAGATGCAATTCCACTGCTATGAGGAAAAGTATTTTTAGTGTCTACAGATAATTCATAATTTAATATATATGGGCAATAATCTTTAATTCTACTAATAAATTGTTCAATTTTGGGAGCAAAATCCACATTATTAATTCCATCTACTTTTAGATTTAATTTAAAATTTTCTGATTTTTTGAATTCAACTGATGTTACAGTATGGCAATTATTTAGTGTAAAGCTAATTGATGGATTGGTAGGAATTTGGATATTTTTTTTCCCCCAATATTTCACCAGAGCAATGTTAGAAGGGCTTTTGGCAACAATTTTTGCATGATTTGGTAAAATTCCTTTATTAGTATATTTAAATTGATCTCTCACTAATACTCTATTAACTTATTCTTAACCATTTTTTTGAAAGGTAATACTGTATTTAGTCCTTTATCTTCAAAATATTTTTTTCTGTTTCTTGTAGCCAATATAAAATCTCCACCCCAAGCCCCGAGTGATTTTATTGCACCATCATAATCATGAAAATGTTTGTTTTTTATTGGCTCTTCATTGATGCATTCACCAATAATTTTTTCATGTTCTGTAATTAATTCTTCAAATTCTTTAATCTCATTACAATAAATAATTTGGTCTGTTAATTCATTAATTTGGTGAATGTAGGTTTTATTTTTTTTGATTTTATTAAATCTATCTACTTCCTTATTACTGTTCTGTTTTACATTCAAATGAATAAAATATAATTCATCACTAAATTTCGGGCTCCAGGTTAAAGAACTAAACTTTGGTTCACTGTTTATTAATTGAAATTTAATTGGTGATTCGCTAATTGCACAAGCAATATCGTAACCGCTTCCGTTAGAGCAAGCAAAGTGTAGTTTAAAAGGATTTATATTAAATAGTCGTGCAATATTATTAATAATAGTAGAACTTGATCCTAAACCCCATTCAAGAGGAAAATCTACATATGTTTTTATCGTACATCCTGGGATTCTTCTTTTTGATATTTGGAAGGATTTTTCTAAAACATTGATTAGCCAATTTGAAGATTTTTCGCTTGATGTATCTACTATACTAAAGTTATCAGCTTTTAATGATGTACTAAACCATTTTTCTTTTTCATTATTAAAACTTATCCACTTAATAATATTGCTATTGTCAGGAATATAACTCAGGGACTGTCCAAATTCACATGGCACTGCGAGGGAAGAGGCTCCATCAAGAACAACATACTCACCAGTAATGAGTAATTTGCCGTTTGAATTATATTTTTTCAAAAATTACTTTTTATTAACAGTAACTTGATTTTTGATACCTCTCAGCTTACAAAATTGATCTACAACTGCCCTGTGTGAAACTACTCTGTCACTAAAAAATAATTTTATTTTCTTACACTCTTCTTCGTTTGCTCCAAGTTGGTTGAGAATATTGAGTAAATGCATTTTCATATGACCTTTTTGAATGCCGGTAGTAACCAATGATTTTACTGCTCCAAAATTTTGTGCTAAACCAACAGCTGCAATTATCTTCATCAGTCCTTGGGCGTCAGGACAACCTAATAATTGGTGAGAAAACTTAACCATTGGGTGAAGCGATGTTAAACCACCAACTGTTCCAACAGAAATAGGTAGTTCAATCCAAAATCTAAAATAGCCGTTACTAATATCTACGTTAGTAAGGCTTTTGTATTGTCCATCTTTTGAAGCATAAGTATGACCACATGCTTCAACTGCTCTAAAGTCATTTCCTGTTGCAATAACAACAGCATCAATTCCATTAAAAATCCCTTTATTGTGGGTTGTTGCCCTGTAAGGTTCAATATTTGCAACATGTATTGCCTGCTCAAATTTCTTTGCAAACTCTAAATTATTAATTTTTGGATCATCTGAAAGATCTTCTAATTTACAACTTACTTCACATTTGACTAAACACTCCGGTGTGTAGTTGCTGAGTATACACATTATGATTAAAATCTTTTTATACTCTTCTTTTAAATTACTGTTTTGAAGTTCTCTTTCTAATATTTTTGCAAATTCCTCCAGCAAACTGTTGATAAAATTTGCTCCCATAGCGTCACAAGTTTCAAATTTGGCTTGTAATTGATAATAATTAGGTTCTAGATCTGATCTATCAATTACAGTAATGTCTTTAATTCCACCGCCTCTTGACCTCATATTTGAAGTTATAGATTCAGTTTCATCATAGAATTTATGTTTTATCGAATCAATAAATTTTTTAAGAATCTTAAACTCACCATACCATGCAAAATGAACGTGGCCTATTTTTGTAGTTGATATTACAGTAGATTTAAAACCTCCTCTATCAAACCAAAAGGACGCATTTTTAGACGCAGCAGCAACTACAGAGCTTTCTTCGATTGCCATTGGTACACAGTAAATTCTATCATTTATTAAGAAATTAGGAGCAATCCCAAAAGGTACATAGAAATTTGTTATAGTATTTTCTATAAATTCATCATGTATTTTTTGAGTTTCAGTGTCTGCATGCCAATAACTTTTTAAAAGTTCTACACTTTTATCATCACCTTTCAGGTATTCATTAGCCAACCACTCAATCTTGGCTTCCTTTGACAATTTTGAAAATCCTTTTGCTGTTTTAACGGGCATAAATTTTTTTTTGCAAATTTAATTTAATAAGCTGCATAAACAACTTGTTTAACAAATTTAGTAAAATACTAAACAAAAACAATTATTATTTCATGTTTTGATTATTTCATCCAAAATAATTTGAAAACACATATTGAATAATTACAAAGAATTTAGTTAATATTGTTTCCAAACAATTAGATTAAATAATGACAGAAAAAACAAATTATTCAGCATTGACAACCTTAGTTACGGTGTTTTTCTTTTGGGGTTTCATTGCAGCATCTAACGGAGTTTTTATACCATTTTGTAAAACATACTTTCAAATAGACCAATTTCAGTCACAATTAGTAGACTTTGCATTTTATGGTGCATATTACTTCGGGGCGTTATTACTGTTTGTTATGTCCAGTAGTTTTGGAAAAGATATTTTAAATAGCTGGGGTTATAAAAATGGAATCATTTATGGTTTGCTAATATCTTCACTTGGAGCTATCGCCATTTTTCCCTCTGTTAATGGTGCTGAAATGGGAGACGCTAATGTTTTTTACTTGGTACTTGTAGCCTATTTTGTTGTTGCACTTGGTTTTTCCTTACAACAAACCGCTGCTCAACCTTTTGCAATTTCCTTAGGAGAACCAGCTAAGGGTTCACATAGGCTAAATCTTGCGGGTGGAATCAATTCATTTGGTACCACTATTGGTCCTATTGTAGTAGCATTAATAATATTTGGTTCGACCCCTCTTTCTGGAAAGGAACTTAACGATATGATAAATAATGGATCTATAGAAATTTCTACAATTCAGTATCTCTATCTTGGTGTAACAGCTTTGTTTTTAGCAGCTGCAGCACTCTTTTATTTTTCGAAAAAATTACCGGATGCTAAATCTGATGACACATTTGAACCCGCAAAGAAAGCTTTATCATTATTAGTAATAATTTCTTTAATAATTACAATTTCATTTTCACTAGTTTTTATTTCTTATAATCCTAATTGGGAGTCTTTTTTCGGACAGACGATTGAAATAAAAAGGTTAGTCTTAATTATTGTTTCATTATTTGCAATCATTTTGAGCCTCATTTATGCATATTACAGTTCATCTAAAAATCCAAGTGGATGGGGTGCAATGCAAAAACCACAATTAATTCTAGGTATGCTTGCAATTTTTACTTATGTAGGAGTTGAAGTAACTATTCAGAGTAATCTAGGTGAGTTACTCAAATTTAATGTTGATAGTACTGGAATTAATCCTCTTAGTCTTCCTGTAATGAATGATGCAGAAATTGCTCCTTTCATTTCTCTTTATTGGGGAGGTTTAATGATTGGTAGATGGGTTGGAGCAATTACAGTATTTGATCCATCAAAAGGTTTAAAAAAAGCGCTTTATATTTTAATACCGTATATTGCGTTTGGTGTAATTCTTGTTGTAAATTTTGGCGCTTATTCAATAAATGAAATTTTAGCCTTTTCGGTTTGTGTCGCAATACAGATAGTAGGATTCTTTATAGCTAAAGATAATCCAGTTAAAACTCTTAAAATATTTAGTGTCTTTGGAATAATAGCCATGCTAATCGGATTATTATCAACAGGAACAATTGCTCTTTATGCATTTTTAAGTGGAGGTCTTTTTTGTTCAATTATGTGGCCATGTATATTCTCTTTAAGTATTAGAAATCTTGGAAAATACACTTCCCAAGGTTCAGCATTTTTAATTATGATGATTTTAGGAGGAGGAATAATTCCTCCTATCCAAGGAAAATTGGCAGATATTTTCAGTATACAATCTTCTTACTGGATCGCAGTATTTTGCTTTATATACCTAATGATTTATGCATTTTTGACAAAAAAAGTATTAATGAATCAAGGAATTAAAGATATTTAATCTCTTTTATTAGTTATGAAATGGTTTACATTAATTACATTAATTACTCTTTTATCCTGCAAGAAAAATTCAAGTACTTCATTAGTTGATTATGTAAATCCATTTATTGGAACTGGTGCTCATGGACATACTTTCCCTGGAGCAACAAATCCTTTTGGGATGGTTCAGTTGAGCCCTGATACTAGAATAGAGGGTTGGGATGGCTGCTCAGGATATCATTATACAGATTCTATTATTTATGGATTTTCTCATACTCACTTAAGTGGAACAGGAATAGGGGATTATTGTGATTTATTATTGATGCCGTTAAATGGTAAAGTTTGTTTTGATAATGGCTATAAATCAGATAATTTAAACAATTATTCATCCACTTTTAAAAAAGATAATGAGTTTTCTAAACCAGGATTCTATCAAGTTTTGTTAGATAAATATGGGATCAAATGTGATTTAACAGCAACCGATAGAGTTGGTATTCATCAATATGAGTTTTCTGATACTGTTAATCCTGCTATTGTTTTGGATTTAGAGCACCGAGATCAACTATTGGATTGGGAGGTTTCTCAATCTGAAAATAATGAAATTGTTGGAAAAAGAGTTTCAAGATCATGGGCTGAGGAGCAACATTTTTACTTCTGCATACAGCTTTCCAATGATTTTCAAATGATTTACAATAAAACGAGTGAACCAACAAAAGTTTTTATTAAGTTGAAAACTTTGTCTAAAAGAAAAGTGATAGTGAAAGTAGGGATATCTACTGTGAGCGAAGAAAATGCGAGAGAAAATTTAATGAAAGAAGCAAGTTCTTGGGATTTTTATAGCTATGTAAAT
>MDTC01103628.1_pt1 | contig 20499 bp, 9 predicted proteins | sample 811181 | NCBI WGS metagenome assembly MDTC01 (sample SAMN05326644, study PRJNA326480) | marine metagenome | isolation source: seawater | place: Pacific Ocean: North | collected 2011 | reverse complement strand
GTAACTACTACCACCATTAATTCTAAATCTTACAGTATCATTATTATAATCTTGTTTGAATGTAATTCCATTATAGTTTGGATACGCTGCCAAAGTAACACCAGTGTGATACTGGAGCACTAGGTCTGGATATGGGTTTGACCAACCACCAGACTCTTGGAATCCCCATCCATAAGGATAAGAACTTCTTCCAAGTCCACTATTAGAACCAGCGTAGGGTGAATAGTAAGTATTCGCCCGAATCTGATTCATTCTTGATGTATCACCAGGATTACTATAATATCCAGTATTATTGGCATCATAGTAATTTCCAGCATACATTGCCCCACCATTGTTGTTATTAACATCAAGAACAGGAACAGTTCTCCAAGATCTAAAACCACCCCATGCACTTCTAAATCTTATGTTTTCAATTGGACCACCACACATCTGCCAACCATAACGGTTAGAACCATTAGTGTAGTGTAGTGCCTGAACACCAACCCAGTGAGACGTACCAGATGGTTGGTTTGCCGGATTACTCCAAGAATCAAAGAATCCACTGCCCCAATCCATGACTGAGTTCATGTTTGTGGTTCCCCATCCCATGGATCCAACCCAATAGTTGGTATCAGTGGTGCTATCTCTTCTTGCGTAGGTGCTCTTATAGGTCAGACCAAGCCACATCTTGGCTCGATTTGCAGTCATGTATCTTAGATACGCATCATGAGATGAATACCATCTTGAAGGTTTGCTATCTTGACTTGTTCCGGAAGTTGTATTAATCCAACCTGCTTGAATGTAACCATTACCATCAGTTCTTACAACTCTATTAGCAGAGTTATTTCTTCCAGTATGGAGTTGTAGACCATCTAAAGTATCCGCATCTAATCCAGATCCAGAACCATCATTACCAGAGTGCCACATCCTATACCAAGATGTTGCAGAGTTGTTATTGATAATTCTATAGAAGATATTATTTACATTATAAAATTCACCTGCAAACTGCATCTGGTAATTGTTACCAGTGTTTGTGTGTCTATTATTAATCATATGATACCAGGTTGAACCTGGTGATCCACTTGCTTGATAGCGGTTATGGAATCCAGACTTCAAGAATGCATTCCAGTTACTTGGAGAATCAGTACCAGTGCTATTCTCACCATAAATTATTCTAGAAGAATCAATTCCATCAATGACATCTGCATCTAGACCAGATCCAGATCCATCGTTACCTGCGTGCCATACCTTATGGTTAGATGATGTTGCATAGATATTTCCATCATTAGCAACATATCCAACATCAGATCCAGATCTTCTAAATCTCAGAATCTCTGTGGAGTTTCCTCCAGCAGCAATATAGAAACGATTGGAGTGATATTCAATTTTACCAATGTCGTTTCCTGGGTTTCCTGTCCAGGTTTCATTACCTTCTTCGCGGAAGTATAGGTTTGGAGAATTACCATTATTCGATAGATAACGAAGACCCCATTCATTATTACTGTTTAGGAAACCGATTGATGGTCCATTATCTGCATAAACACTTCCTCTGCGAGTAGAACCATTTGTTTTAAACTCAATTCTGATAGAATTACCAGCATCTCTTATTGTCCATTGATCTGTTCCATCTGAAACAAAGTGGCAACCAGTTGCTTCATTGTAAAGACCTTCTCCAGCATTATAGTTACGGAACCAGTCATCTGCATAGATATTTGTTCCACGAATATCTTTACCTGAAGTTGTCCAACCATATCCATCAAGATTATCTGCATCGAGTCCAGAACCCGCACCATCATTACCTTCGTGCCAAATTTTATTAGTTAGTTCGCCCGCATAAAGATTACCTGAACTGTCAATAGAAAATCTAGTAGTACCCCAACCATTATTTCTATGACCATGCCCCGTTTTTATTCTAAAGTTATCATCAGAATAACCATAACCAACACTCCATGTTGTTGAATTAAATCCACTTGAGAATAGAATTGATGGTCTATCAGAACCACTATTATTTTCTATTCTAAATTCACCTGTAATACCCCAAGAGTGATTTCCATATGTATTTGTGACTAATAGTGTGTTATTATTTCCAGGAGCACTTCCAGTCTTTGTAATGGATAGAACAGGACCATTAGATGCAGACATTGAATCATTAGTGTCTGATCTTAAAAGACTGGAACCCTGAATTCCATCAACCATATCAGCATTCAAATTAGTTGCTACAGTGGTTGAAGTAACCGTAATTGGAGCAGTTCCATTTGCTACATCAGAAGTTAAAGTAGAACCTCTTACATTTCCAGTAACATCTAAATTACCAGTTGAACTTAAAGTTAATCTATTTGTTCCAGCAGAGTTCCTAGCAATTAAATTAGTGGTGTATTGTAAAAATAGTTCATTGTTACTATTTTGAATCTTACAAGACTTATCTCCAGTCCATGTTCCACTTGCTAAAGTGATATCACCATTTGCCTTTACAGCATACTCAGCAGTAATTCTTCCAGATAATGTTGGTGCTCCAGTTAAAGTGTATGCACTACCATTACCAATTAAGATTGCACCATTTGAAGGTAGTGCTGATAATCCAGTACCACCACGGGGAATTGGAATTGTTCCTGTGGTATTATTTAAATCTAAGTAGTATGCTGGAGCAAATCCACCTAAAGATGCTGCATCAACATCACCAAATTGAGAGTTCTTAATCGATACTGCACCATCATTACCTATCTCAAAAGTTGATGTCTTAAATTTAGCAACACCTGTAGTTGAGAAGTTATCTAAAGATGCTTGTACTCTGATTACTGATAGTCTTATATCTCCAAAATACTTAGTAATATCACCATCAATTTCAAAAGAATCTGCAACGATTGAAAGTGGAGCAGTTGTTCCAATTCCAACAGATTTAACTGCTTTTCTATAAACAGAATCACCACCCAAGAAAGTATCAGAATTAGCAGTTCCAGAACCTAGTCTTGATGGAGAAATTGTACCAGAAGTAATATTTGCAGCATCAACAGTTCCAGAAGCAAGTACAGTCCAGTTATCAAGTAGACTTGAAGATGTATTTACAGTACCAGAATAATCTACATTTTGTTTCGTAAATGTTACATCTCCAGATCCAGTCTGTGTAATATTGATTGGATTAAAAATTAATCCATTTACAGAACTTAGAGATATTGCTTGTGATGAATGTAAACTAAATGAGTTTGTGGTTACTGATCCAACAAAATAGAATGCTGCAGTAGTAAGTCCAACTGGTACATTGCTGCCTATTCTTACAGCATCTCCAGTTGTAAATGGATGACCAACAAAAGTAATCTGATCAGTTACTGTGTTAATAGTCTTTCTAGTTAAGGAATGTGTTCCTGTACCATTAGATAAGAAATCAACTTTGGTTGTTAAATTATAAGTTGTATAGAGTTCAACAGAAGAAATACCAACTCTCTTAATATAATAAGTATTTCCACTAATTAAAGACTCTAAAACATTTCCTCCACCAGCAGAATATGTGATTGGATCTCCATCTGCAAATTCATTTGATCCAATTACAAGTCTGTCATTGGTAAAATCAACATCTCCTCCAGTTCCAGTTGAATTTGGAGTGAATGTCACAATATATTGTGCTGCCATAGAAGTTGATACTCCAACAGCATCACCATCAGCAATATAATCAGTCAGTAGAGAAGAACCTGTAAACTTCTGATTATTTGTTAACTCAAGATACAATCTTGTTTCTACAGTTTCAATTCTTGCCTGGAATTCAGAACCTCCACTTCTTCCACCAAGTACAGCAGGATTTGAAATATTTACAATATTATCTTCAGCATAATATCTTCCACCATATACAATAGAACATTGTGTGACTGTTCCAGATGCACCGACAGTAATTGTTGCATTTGCACTAACACCAGCTCCAGTGACAGAGTTGTCTAAAAGAACAGAAGTATAAATTCCTGGATTAGTGTATCCAGATCCACCATCAATAATAGATGCAGTTAATGCAACACCCTTAACTAATCCAGTTGTTCCATATCCAACAGATGTAGGTGCTGTGACAACACCAATTGCACCACCATCAGAAACTGCACTTGTTACTATGTCACCATTATTAAAGTTATAATCTCTAGTATTACTATTCAGAATTAGGAATTGACTGTAAACATCGGAAATTAGAACATATCCTTGTCCTGGTTCTAAAACTGTGTCTCCATTCTTAAGATCAACTGCTGGAATTCTATCGACCAAAGTTGTTCTACCGCCACCAACATCAGCAGTGTAGTAGTTGACAACTTTAGGAGGAATTAAGTCAGCATTAATCTGTCCAAACGCATTTAACTGAACAATAGCACTTGGAACGGCATTTGTAGAGACTTCTTTATCAATGAAGTTTCCAAGTCTATTATTTAAGAAAGTTCTGACTGCTTTTTGTGTTGATACTCTAAAGTCTTTAGCACCACCAATTTCATTATCACCTAAACCAATGTCAGTAGAGAATTCTTCAATTGAAACACCACCAGAAAGACTTAATCTCAAACTGTCTAACTGACCAATACTAACTTTGTTGTTGAATACAATATTACCAGTTCTGTTGAATGCTGTAATAAAGTTACCAATCTTAAAGTCACCAAGTTCATTAGTACCAGAGGAGTAAACACGTCCACCCTGAATGAATACCTGTTCGGTTGCTGGATCAGTTTTACCTCCGTTCTGTGGTAATGCATTATAGTCTGTACCAGATCCAGAGAATTCCCAAGTATGAGCAGATGAGTTAATAATTGATGGTCTATGGAAATGAATTCTATATTGCTCAGGTAACTGAGAAATACCAGCAATAGTTCCTCCAGTTTGAGTTGAGTCTACTTTAAATTCTACTGTAAAGAATGTTCCAACACCTGCAACAGAAGTAGCTGCTGCAGAAACTGGTGATGCTGAGTGATCTTGAATAAATGCATTTATACCAAAACCAGTGACTCCAAAATCATTTCTTACTCCACCAGAAGATTCTACAGAGACTAATAGTTCATTTTCTGTAGAATTATAAGTAACAGCAATACCAACTGCGTTACCACCATTAGTTTGTTGAGTAATTTGTCTTCCAGTAATGAATGTTAGATTGGAAGTAGTTGATGCAAAACTAATTCTCTGATATGATTGGTGGGAATCTAGTTTCTCATAGTTAAAGAATTCTTGATTACCTTTAATAAAGGTATTAATACCAGTAGTTACTGAAGTTAAGTCAACTAGTCTTGTTAGACTATCGTCTTCGTAGAGTTTAAACTCATCATCACTTACATATTGTACATAATATTCGTTTAAGTTAACTAGTCCACCAATAATTTGTTTTGGAATTGTACTTTCATCACCAAGATAGATTACACTATCACCAGTATTGAATGTATGACTTGTGATACCAATGATATCAGTATTAGTACTAACACCAACAGAGATATCAACTTCTCTTACAACCGAAGATGGTTTAAAGTTAGAAGTTAAGTCAACTCCATCATGACTGAAGAATCTAAGAACATATAGATCCTGATCTGATCTACCTAGTCCAACTACTTTTAGGGTTTGTAGTCCACCACTAGTACCAGTAGCAGCAATAATACCTCTATCAAAGTTATAAGATCTTGAATTGAATCCAGTAGATCTTAGAGCATACAAACCAAAGTTGGTTGCAGAGTTAGTAATAGATAAGTAACCACCAGACTGTGCAAGTGAACCATATCTACAGAAGATCTGGAAACAGGAAACAACCTGTGAATAACCATCATTGATAACACGCCAACCAATACCACCGAAAGAAACCATGGTAAATGCGGCAGCAACCATGGACTTACCAAACTCTGGTTGAGGTCCTTCAACTGGGTTCTCAGCCTCTTGTGGGATAATCGCAGTATTAAGAGTATCTACTTTTGATCCATCAACAAGAATACCATTTGCACCTAAGAATGATAGAATTGAACAGTTCTGAATATAAGGAGATCTTGTAATAATTGGTTTATCAACCTTGACTGCATATCCAACTCTAGAAGTAGTTGTATCAGAAGGATCGTCATATGCAACTGCATTATCAAATGTAAACTGAGGAACACCTGCAGCGTCGGTAAAGTCCTTCATTGCAAATCCCGTTAGGTAGCATCCATTTCTAACACGGAATAAGTCTTTACCTGCATTCAGTGGTCTGACAATGGTATTTCTGAGGTTGTCTCCAATGATTGCCACATCCTCATACATGAGAATTGGGTTATCCTCAATATACTCACCTGCTTCTACAAATACAGCAACTGGAGTTGACTTTGAAGTGGGTTGATTTAGTGTTGGAGCAGCAGTTGTTCCAATTCCAATAATTGAAGTTACAATACCAACATAGTTTGAAATTGCAGAGAATACATCTGCACAACAATTCTGACTGAATGATATTCCAGCTCCACATTCTTCATCATATGAAATTGATAGATCAAATGACTGGAAAGTCTGACCACTTTCTGGTTGGAATGATCCTGTTGGTTGACTTAATGTTGGTGCAGCAGTTGTTCCAATTCCAATAATACTTGTGATAATTCCAACGTAGTTGGCGATAGCACTTTGCACATTAGCACAACAAGTTGAATCATATGCACTACCACTACATGAATCATCATAGGAAATAGTATTATCAAATTGTTGAGTAACTGTGCTCTGATAACTGGTTGGAATTGAAGTATTATTAATAATAAAGGAAGAAATTCCTACAATGTGGTTATATGCTGCTATTGTTTCTGTAGTCTCTCCAGAAACATAATTTGTTGCACCACTCCAATATGATAATCCAGCTTCAACGGATTTTCTATTTCCACCATAGGCTAAGTCGTAAGTAATTGCATCAACAATTAAACCAACGTCTCTTCTACACTTAGTCTCATCATAATCTGGATTTGAAAGTAATCCAGGATAAGTGGAAGTTACAAATCCAACAACTTCTTCTTGAATAAATGATTTATTTAAAATTAATAAGTTTGATCCATCATTAAATCGATCAATAGTATCAGGTAATGTTACATTGTTAATGACATATTGAGATATTGTGATAATATGATTGTAGGCATCAATAGTTTCTGTAGTTTCTCCAGCAACATAATTAGTCGTACCTGCCCAATATTTTAAACCAGCTTCTATAGTCTTTGAGTTTCCTCCATATGTTAAATCATAATATAATGCGTCTACAATTAAACCAACATCTCTTGAACATTTTGTGGAATCATAATCAGGATTAGTTGTAATTCCAGGATGAGTATATGTTACAAATCCAACAACTTCGTTTTGAATAAATGCCTTGTTGTTTAATAGTAAATCTCCAGCATCTGCAAATCTACTACCAGGAAGAACGAATGACTCAAAAGAAGCTAATTGTGCTGCTTTCTTAATGGTCTTGACTGGTTGTGCTTTACCGTCGTTACCATCATCTCCATTTACAGGAGATACATAAATTCTATTCTCATATAATCCAGAAGTACTAAATCCTAATTGACCATCTTCTTGTAATTGTAATACTTGTCCAGGAATTCCTAAGTATGGTGGTAAAGTAAGATTATATGAGGTTGAGAATGCAGACTCCGATGGTTTGATGTTAACATCATACTCTAAACTATTAGCAGTATTAATTCCAGAGAAGTTAATATTGTCTACATCAACATTTGTATAAGTTGCTCTAGTTCCACTTATAGTTGTAAGTGTACCAACGGAAGCATCGATAGAAGTGATGCCAGTAATTGAATTTTGAATACCATCAATAGTTACAGAATCTGGACCAACAGTCAATATTCCAGTAATTCTTGCATCTCCAGATACGATTAGTTCAGTTTCACCGATACCAATTTTTACATTAGATAAGATTGCTGAATTGTTATAATTTAAATTTTCTCCTGAAATTGTAGTAATAATTCCAGAAGTTGCATCTATAAGATCAGTATATACACTAGTTACACCTACAATTAGATTAAGTGTTGATATTCCAGAAACAGTTTGATTTACCGAAGTTACATTATCAATAGATCCATCAGTAGTATCTAATGTTGGCGCTGTAGTAATACCAGTGACTGATAAATTGCTAGTAACTTCAACATTTCTAACAGTAAACTCGGAAATAATACCAACATTATAGTCAAGACTTGTACCTTCTAATGCGGTTGCCGTTAAAACACCAATCTGTGATCTTTCCGCACCAAATTCTACGAAAGTTGAAACTCCTGTAACAGAAATATTATTTGCATCTAAGGAATCTATCTGAACTTCATTTGCAGTAATTATACCAGTATTTCTAATATTATTTGATAAAATTGTAGCAATAGTAGAAAAACCAGTGTAGTTTAAGTTAACGCCATCGAGATTATCAATTCTACCTGAGGTTGGATCTAGAATTGTCTGAGTATCTCCAACACCGACAGTTAGGGTGATAGCATCTAAAGTGGTTACTGAAATATTATCGGAAGTAATATTGTCAAGATCTGCTGTACCATAAGATAGATTTAGTCCTCTTACACTACTAATATATCCAGTGTTATATTCTAGATTCTCACCTTCAAGATTATAGATTGTTCCTATTCCAGAAATTGCCCTAGAATAAGTAAAAATTGCTTCAGTTTCTGGATTAAGATCTGTAGAATAAAAATCAAATGTATCTTGGAAGTATACTTGATATGTTGATGTGTTTATTCCACCAGATGTAAATGATTGTGGAGAAAATGTAATTTCTCCTGCTCTAATTTCTGTAATAGTAGTAATTCCTACAGAGAGGAAATCACCAGATACAAATTGACCAATCTGAATACCAGTGGTATCAATACCAGTCATGATGTTAGTTCCAACACCACTTAAGGTTCCAGAAGTTTCTATTAGATAAGTCGTATTTGTCGCATTTTGCGACATTGTAATCGAACTAATACCAATATCAGTAACTGTTGTTCCAGCACCAATATAAGCATTGGTAATTCCATAACCAACTAAAATATTATCAGTTGCAATTCCAGTTACTACATTTCCTCCAGCACTATAAAATATACCAGGGAGTGATAAGTTTATAATACCATTAGTACTATTCTGAGATAGAGTAATAGCATTTACTGCTGTTGCTGTAGAACCAACTCCAACATTAATAGTTCCAATACCAATAATTGTTGATCCAGCAGATATATTCTGTCCACTTACTGCTAATCCTAACCTTAGACTAGTTACAATAGTATCTTGAATTATATTTGTTCCTATTCCAACTAGTTTTCCATTATAACTATAAGATTCTCTATCTGCAGAGATAGTAACTGTGTTTAATGACTCAGTTATATTAGCAGTTTTAGAAACAAGATCCTCAAGTTCAATGGTCCCAAAAGTACTTATACCAACAAATTCAGTATTTCCATTAAATGTAACATTACCACCAAACGTAGAAATACCTGAGGCAGTAAAATTCCCATCAATATCTACGTCAGAAAGGAATGTTCCTACACCGACTAGTTCTAACCTTTGAATTCTTGCTAATTGTTCTACTCTAAAATCACCATTAATGTGTAATTTTGCACCAGGATTTTCTATCCCAATACCAATAAAGGTACTTGCATCGGTGGCAAGACCAATATTTCCATTCTCATGATTGAAAATATGTAACGCAAATTTAGATAGATCTCTATTTACTGCCATCTTGCAAGAATATCCGTAGATTTATTTATTGGTAGTTAATAACAATTATATTTGATTAAAAGTTACCCCTGACATATTTAGACCATCGATTGTAACAGGAGTATTGTTTGTAAATGGGTTGAATAGTATTCTCTTTTCAGCACCTCTTAGAGTAAATGAGAATGTCCAATATGTAGTCTGAGTATCATCTGGTTGACTATCCTGATAATCAGTTGTAACTTTTGATCCATAATTTTTCAACCAATCTTTGACTTCTCTAGAAGTTGCTGTTGGATTAGATTGTAAATATAATGCTAAGACTCCTGTTGCAACTGGTGCAGCAGCACTAGTACCATTAAAACGACAATCATAAAATCTAGTATCATCGTATCTTTGAAAATCTTCATATGAAGAAACTCCATTTGTACCTGCGGATAAAGTTTCATCTGCAGGTGCCCAAACATCAATTCCAGAACCATTATTTGAATACGATGCTTTTGACTCTAAACTTGTATCATTATTGTACGCATTGTCATCCATAGCACCAACACAAATAACAGGATGGAATTCTGGATCTACATTTTCATCAAATCCAATTCCCTGTGGATTCATCCAATCCCTATGATTACATGGAGTAGCATTTCCAGGAAATTCTGATCTTGGGTCTCCAACATTAAAATAATCATCTTCCATATAATTTAATCTATCGGGATCATCAGTGCCAATGCCCAATCTTTGATTGTTATTTCCTGCTGCTGCAACATAAATCACTCCCTCAGACATCATTTCATTTGCAGCAGTATCAGTGGAGTTTGATCTGGATGATGATGACCAAGATTTATAAGCACCAAGTACTTGATTACTCAATCCTTCTTTCATTGCAGTTACTTGATCAGTAACTGATGCATTTCCAGTAAATGATCCAGTTGATCCTCTAAATTTATAATTTACAGTATCGGAACTTCCAAAGGCTGCTTGATATCCCCAACTTCCATTTATAATAGTTGGATTTTTTCTTCCAGTAACTGGGTTTGCTTGTTTATACTTATGAAAAATCTTTATAGCATCATAATTAGTTTCAATATCCATACCAACTGCATCACTAATACCTGGCATATTCCAAATATTTGCTTTGAATGCACATCCAAAATTCTTTCCAGCAGAAAGTGCTGCACAAGCAGTACCATGACCACTCGTCATACCATTAGATCCATCTAATGAATCACCAAGAGCATTACGCTCAGTGTAACTAACATTATTGACCGATATAGTTCCTATTAGAAGAAATTGTGAAGACCTACTATTGCCATTTTCCCACCAATCTATAGCAGATGCGGTTGTAATGCCAATTCTACCATCTGCTTTTATGTAAGTGTAATTATTATTGATAAAATAATCTGGGTCGATAAAATAAGGTCCATCTAAAATTATATCTCTTACTCTAGACTGACCATTTTCATCTAAAAATTCTGGATGATACTGTAAGACCCCACTATCATGAATAACAATATCTACATTTCTACCATCCATATCATAGGTCAAATCTGTGGTTAATGATGCATAATCTCCACTTCCATTACCTGTTGTTGTCCAAAAATCTCCATTTGTTGATATGGCAACTCTTTTTGTTCCCCAATTAGTTCTATCCAATTCAACAGAAGTTGGACTTGAAGCGGGTGGTCCAAAATTATCTAAGTCACGATAAATTTTTACATTCTTTCCCCATCTATAAGTAGCAGGAGATGGTTTTGGATAACTATCTGGATTATCTTGTGGTGATAATTCTACCCACTCTACTTTAGGATGATTTTTTAACTTATTAACTTCATTGCCATGAAGAAGAAAAGTTCCCCTAGTTGGACTATGTAACTTATCATCCCAACAAACAACACACCTATTAGGAACATTTTCCTCGGAAGACTCATCGCATAACAAATGATGAAACTCTTCCCAATCAGTAGAATCTGTGACTTTTATAGTATACTTCTTAAGAGTCATTTTTTATTAATTATTTATCCCAGTCTTTCACATAAGATTCGTTAACTATTTATTTACATCTATCTCCTGCAAAGTGTGACCTAACTCCATCAGCAAGAACATAATGAAAAAATACCTGATGATAATACAATCCTTCCTTTTCAACCTTTCTTCCATACCATGTTCTTCGATATTCTTTTGGTAAAGGATCTCTCCAGTGTGGTCTTTCACAACCTTTATATAACATCCCATCACCTGGATCTAATTTAACCGAATGTTTTTCTCCATAAGGAGTTTTAATCCATAAAGGCCATCTCTCTTTTACATTATCACTAATATGTACTGACACAGATATCTCACATGCGGGACGATCAGCATGAATTGCTAATGCTTGTCCTGGATAATAAAATCGATCATAGTAATAAGTATTATATAATTTCTTACCAATAATTTCCTCAAGTTTTAATCTAATTTGAGAGTGAATTGATCTATATTGTGGATGCCAATATGATGAATACGATCCCTCAACTTGCATTTCTTTTGGAACCTTTCTGAATTGATCTTCTCTCTTTCCCCAATAATTTTTTTGTCCCTGTTCATTAGTGTTTTCACGATAAAGATCCTCAGGATTCCATAAATCCTTTACAACTAAGTATCCATTTTTTTCAAAACTTTCATTGTTTGTTTTTGATGTTCCGGTATTAAGTTTTTCCTGAAACTCAATATCCTTAAGTGTCATTTGTTCAGACATAATTACCTTATTTCCAACGTGGACCAACAACCCATCCCACAAGAGATTTACGAGTTCCTTTTGTTACTTTCAGAACTCTATGTTGTGTGCGAGAATCAAAAACAATAACTGTTCCTCTTTTTCTTGGTATAAAATATGGTTTTCCCGATTCATCCAAAAATTGCACATTTCCACCTTCATAATCATCAGAGTCTGAAAGTTGAACAATGAAAGATAACTTACGAACTAACTCTAGTTTTTCATTTAAATAATCTTGTGCTCTTCCTTTATGATGATTACCAATAGAAACTGGTTTATATGCACAAGCAATTCCTGCATCATTATGCCAACCATAAAATTCTCCCTCATCATATTGAGTATATTGCATACTCTCACCATCAATATTTCTAATTTCATAAAGAAAATTTTCACGATTTGCTCGTTCTACATAGTGCCAAACAAATCCTGCAGTCCAATGACATGTTGGAATCCATGCATTTTTTGAATTTCTTTTATCACGATTTAAAGCATCTCCCATAAGTCTAGAATCTCCCATCGATTCTTGAAACTTATCCTTTAAATCTTCTTCAATAGTTTCAACAATTTTTTCGGGAATGTCCGAAAAGTGCCATATAGTTTGATATGCCAATATTCAATCTCCAATAAATTTAATCATATAGTATATATTATAGTTTTTTAGATATTTATGTTTCAGCGACTCTATATCTAATTATTACGATTCCAGAACCTCCTGGTGATGCATTTCCATATCCATAACCACCACCTCCTCCACCACCAGTATTTACTGTACCGGCAGTTGATGTTTGTGTGATGGGAGGGGCGTTATCAGCACCTCGTCCACCTCCCCCAGCACCACCTGTTTGCACTGGGGCAGCGTTTACACCACCACCTCCTCCACCAGCAAACCATCTACCTGGTGTAGGTCCTGGTGTTCCATATGATGGCGGTATTCCATCATCGTTTGTCCACACAGAACGACCAACTCCACCGTAGTATGTCGGTGCGCCGCTGGCACCAGCACCACCACCACCTCCTCCGGTGAAGGTAACACCGCTTCTGATTCCAGGAGAACCTTGGGGTTTTCCTTCACCTTGAAGGTATGATGGTATTGGACTTCCATCTGCTGGTGCGATAGAGGTAGTCCTGTTTCCAACACCAGCACCGCTTGAATTAAAAGAGGTTCCTCCACCAGAACCACCATCTCCAGCGTCTCCAGCAGGCTTGCTTGGATAATCATAACTTCCGCCACCACCTCCACCACCATAAGCAGTTATGGTTGTAATTGTTGGACTAGAAATATATGATGGAGATCCTGGACTTCCATTTCTATTAGTTCCTGGTAGGCCACCCGTTGGTGTTGGACTTATTGCTCCTCCATCACCAACTGAAATAGTATAGTCTCCGACTGGAAAGGTAAAAAGAAAACTTTCATAAACTCCACCGGCACCCCCTCCTCCACCGGCATAATTAGCATTGGGAGGATAAAATTCTCCATTACCACCAGCTCCACCACCACCGATAAGTAAAAGATCAACCTTACCAGATCTATTGACAGTTAAAGATCCGGGAGAAGTGTAAATTAAATATCGATAACCATTTCCAGGTTCAAAAACTTCCGTAGTGGAATGTGTTTCATCAATTACATCAGTGACAGAATGTGTTTCTAATTTATCAGCAAATAATGAATAAAAACCCGATTTAGTATTTTTTATTGGTGCCATAATTAACTATCTAGATTTTATATCTAACTATAACAATTCCAGATCCTCCAGGTTTACCCCCATACGAGGTGGTGAAATTACTATTTCCACCACCTCCTCCACCACCAGTATTTATTGTACCGGCAGTTGATTCATTATGAGAAGAGGAGTTCGGTCCAGGGTAGCGATCAGCACCTCGACCACCTCCCCCAGCACCACCAACACCATAAGTAGGTTGTAGTCCAGGATTGGCAAATCCACCACCTCCTCCACCAGCAAACCATCTACCTGGTGTAGGTCCTGGTGTCCCATATGATGATGGAATACCATCATCACCATCCCATGCAACACGACCATCTCCACCTGCCGAGTACGGAGAACTAAAACCAGTTCCTGCCTCACCAGCTCCACCTCCACCACCACCATAATTAATAGTTGGAGAGGATGCTCCATTAAAACCTTGAACATTTGGAGGTGTTCCCTGATTTTGATGGTATGATGGTATTGGATTTCCCGATGTATCACGGTTTCCAGTTCCTGCGAGAGCACCAGGACCACCACCACCTCCACCACCAGAACCGCCAGGCTGGCCATCCTCTGCTGGTTGTGCTGGTGGCGTATCATAAGATCCTCCACCACCTCCACCACCATAAGCAGTTATGGTTGTAATTGTTGGACCAGAAATATCTGTTGGAGATCCATTCCCTCCAATTCTATAAGATGCAGTGCTAGTGTAACCTTTCGGAGTTCCGCCGTCACCTATTTCGATTCGATATTCACCAATTGGAAAGGTAAAATTAAACTTCTCAAGATATCCACCAGCACCACCACCTCCACCAGAAAAAGCACCCCCTGGAGGGGACGATTCTCCCATACCACCAGCTCCACCACCACCGATAAGTAAAAGATCAACCGGCCCACCTTTAGTAACATCCAAATATCCTGGTGCAGTATAAATTAAATACTGATAACCATTTCCAGGTTCAAAAACTTGTGTAGTGGAATAGTTTGCTCCAATTCCAATAAGAAAATTATCCTCTTCCACCTTATCGGTGAACATCGACATATATCCAAATTTAGTGCTTTTTATTGGTGCCATAATTAACTATCCTTATCTCCTAAAACGGTGACTACGATATCATTTGTGGATCCTGTAGGACCATATGATCCTTCATTATAAACCTGAATACTATCTCCATCACTTTCTAATGTAAATGGATACTGTGGTTCAAAAAATACGGTATCATCAGGTACTAATGTTAATCTGGCAACAGTATTACCTACAGTTGCAACACCAGCACTTCCACCACTATTTGGAACCATATAAATTCTTGCCGTCTGTGCAACAGTAGTGTTAATTCCAACATTATGCACTAGAATACATCTAATGTATGATTTTTTTGATGATGATACTGTATAAACTGCTGTTGTAGTAGCTCCTCCAACAACAACTGGAAATCCCAAATTTGATTTGGATAGTGCCATGTTATAATTATAATTTTATTTTTATTTATACGAACAGCATTATTTCTAATACGTCTATTGACGACCCTCCTCCACCTCCTCCTCCACCACCAGAAATACTGATATCAACTACATTACCGTTTACAGCAAAAGTATTTCCAGTACCAACAAAATTGAGAGCCGTAATAGTACCTGTTGTAATATTTACTCCACCGGATTGAATTCCTATGGCATCAATACCTCCTGTAGCGGTAATAACACCAGAAATATTAACATCACCTAGAACATCTAATTTAGATGATGGTGTATCGGAACCAATTCCAATACCAGCACCATCTGGGGTTAGAAATCCATTAGATACTAAATTGGCAGTTTCTTTCGTCTTTCCCATGGGTTTTTAAGTATTTATGGGGGGATCGATGTTTTCTTCTTGGATGTTCGTTCGGTCTAGATCATTAAAACCTTCTGGCAAGACATCATTACCTCTGCTAATCGCATTTTTAAAACCTTCTAAATCTCGGAAATCCCAAAAGTTTTTTGATACCATGATCTCTAAATGTTGTACGTTGCGACTAATTAAATCAAGTTCGTGCATCGTATGAACTGTCTTATTAAGTAAATTATTAATTAGTTCCATGCTGTCAATAGCAGCGGAATAGTGCTTATTGATTTCTTCAGACGTGGGAGTTTCGGAAGTAGTCATTTTGAAGTCCTCGTAATAAGTTGTGGTATTTAGATGCCAGCAGCATCAAGGCGAGCAAGTAAAGCGTCGATGATGACCTGCTGTTCCTTGATGGCATTGACCAAGACGGGGACCAGTGCTTCACCGTTATAACGTAATTTATCAGGATCGTCATTATCAATAATGACAGCATTGTCTTCACCCTCAAGTGCAAGAATATCCTGCGCTTTAAATCCATAACGAACGGGGCCGTTAGGTGTGTCTGAGTCTCGTGTGAACCTGAATTGGAATGATACGGGATTGAGTTGTTTTATAAACTCCAGACCGTGAGGTACAGTGCCAAAGTTCATCTTGTCCCTGGCATCTGAGACTACTGTCCATGCCACTTGGACATAAGCGTTAGTGACAGCTGTACTCCCCATTACAACACGGTTATTCGACGTACTCAAACCAAAGACAGGTGCGTAAGTGCCACTACTATTACAAATACCAATGGAAATGTTGCCACTTCCGGTGGTGTTGAAATAACCGGCGTCACGGCCTATAGCGACGTTATCGTTTCCAGTTGTGTTGTTATATAAGGCACGAAAACCTAAGGCATTGTTATTAATTCCAGAGGTGTTTTTATAAAATGAGTCACGTCCGACAGCAGTATTTTGATATCCACTGGTGTTAGTATACATTGCATTACGGCCGACGGCAGTATTGCTAGCTCCGGTGTTAGATCTGAGTGCATGTGCTCCGAAAGCAGAATTACTCCATGAAGTGGTATTTGTCATCAATGCTTCATGACCAAAAGCACAATTATTGCTACCAGTGGTGTGGGATTCCATTGCTAGATAACCAAATGCGTTATTGCTGGATCCAGTAGTACAGTTCTCCAGTGCATCCTTCCCGAAAGCATTGTTATACCAGGCATTAGTATTTCTCAATGCAGCGTATCCAAAGGCACAGGACATCGATGCAGTAGTGGCAGTTGCCAATGCGTACGCACCAACAGCAGTGTTTGTATCTGCCGTAGTTATTGCAGTACCTGCATCCTGTCCAATCAAGGTATTGTACAGAGCAGTGCCTGTGAAACTATCACCAGCATTTTCACCTAATGTTGTGTTGTATTCAGAATCAGACCCTCCAAGTAACAGTCCAGTTGATGTGATACGAAGTCTTTCTGTCGAATTAGTCCAAAAACTTAATAAATTAGTTTCGTGATTGTAACGAATTAACCCGCGATATTCATCTGCTCCAGAAGTTCCGTCTGAAAATGCAATATTGCCTTCAGATGTAGTTCCAGTACGAATAGTTATGCCACCACTGCCACTTTCTGCAAGCGTTAATGTATCTGCAATAGCATTGCCTTCAGTCGTCGTACCCACTAACAGCCTGGCCGAGCTGTCGATACGAAGTGCCTCAACCATAGTATTAGAACTATTTCTAGTTTCAATCGCAAAATGTGATTGATTACTACTGCCATCAGGATATGATTTTAATCTTGAAATAGCAGATACACCACCATTACTATTTCTACCAACTATTGATAACTGCCCATGAGTGCTATTTGTTAATGCTGATACCGAGAGACCTGCATCACCAACAATATCTACTTGATATGCTGGATTATCAGTCCCGATACCAATCAGACCTGCAGAAGTTATACGAAGTTGTTCTGCATTGCCTGATCCATTTTCAAAAATTAATGCATCAGTAGATTCGGCACGGATGCGAGCACGATGTGTAGAACCACCTTCATATACCCATGTAAGGTTTTTGCCCTGTGCTATTTCTATGTCACCTGAGCTATCGATACGAAGTCTCTCTTCACCATTCGTAGAAGCAGTAATAGTATTTGTAGAACCACCAATCGTTGCTCCTGCTGCTACTCCAATCGCACCATGAAATGTGGTGATACCAGAAAAAGTTGCATCACCTACAGTTACATTTGATAGTGTAGAAATTCCAGTAATTCTTACATCACCTGCAATATCAAGTTTTGATGTTGGTTGAGTACTACCTATACCAATATTTCCACCAGAATCTACAAAGATGCGTGAATTTGATACTAGTCTTCCGCCTTGTAACGACTTACCCATCTTTATTCTGGTCTTTTAGGTATTTATATCTGAATATGGTATTTCCTCAATAAGAGGTTTTTCAGGTTCTGTAATGACACGACCATTTTCATCAGTCCAATCAGTATCTATCATATGTTGATCCTTTCTTTCTCCAACAACCATCCAACTTATGGTAGCAGTTGAAGTATTGTCTTGTGCAGTAATAGTAAGAATATTACCAGATACACTTCCCTTAACTGCAGTCCAGTCAGTTTCATTTGATGTGAAACAAGATACATTAGTACAAAGAATCTCAAAAGTTCCTTCAGTCATTCTACCTGCAGTATCAATATTTACGGTTGCAGTTCCATCTACAAGATCAACCACACCTCTATAAATCAAGTCTGCTTGTGGTCCTTCAAGGAATGAATGGACTAGATCGTGAGTAGTGGATAATCCTACAAGTGGATGATCAATCCTAAAAGAACCAGAAGATTTAGATAATGATCCGTTTACTTGACATCCACTAGTCGTAACACGGAATCTCATCGTTCCAGCATAACTATTAATGCCATTATGAACGTTTACATTTTGACCAGCAGTGGCATGACCAATGTCAAGGAAAGTTCCAATACCATTTGTTCCGATTACAAACTGACTTCCTGTAGCAGTGTTAGTTGATTGAACATAAGTTGCAAATCTAAGTGTTGGACCATGTTGGGTATTAGAAGCAACTGTATGAGCAAGAGTGATTTCTGGATACGCTCCACCCAGATAAAGAATTGGTCTTCTATTAGTATCTCTTAAAGCACAAAGATTGCCATATGGACTTGCCTCACGACCAATAAATAATCCTCCTCCAGTAGTTCCAGAATTTGGTCCTTGTGCCCAAAGATCTCTAGATTGGGTCATCAATAAAGTCACTTCAGTAGAATCAACATTAGCACTATTAACCCCAGTTAAGAAACTGAGAGTTTGCTCCTGATTGGTTGCAGCAAATTGAACCTGATCAGTTGATCCCCCATACATGTTTAGTTCAAGTGTATTCTGACCAGTATTAACAAATTTCGCAACGAGATTTTTTGTTCCAGTTGTTGCACTAGCATCTCGTTTTTCACAAACAAATGTATATCCACTTGGACTATCTGTTCCAATAGCAAACTTACCACCTGTATATACATCACCACCATTATTTGTTGTAAGAGGATCTATAGTATTGAGATATAAAGTATCCCATGCAGTCATATCTCTATCATGAGCAAAGACCCCTGGTTTAGTTCCATAAATGCCAAGGAAAGCAGATTTATCTGCAGTATCATTTGAAGAATTAATTAGAGCTCTCCAGGTATTAGATGTTCCATCTTCACGGGCTTCAATCTTAGGTGTTTGATTTGATGGTCCTGAAGTATGACCTCCAATTAAAAGTTCACCATCTGAAGATATACGAAATCTTTCAGATGTATAATGCTTGAATACAATTGGAACTGCTGCATTAGAATTTATTGGATCATAAGCATTTAATTCAACGATATCATTTTTAGATCGAAATTCTGCTCTCTTTTGATTAGTAGAATCGTCAATGATAATACCATTTGTACCTACAATGTGAAGAGGTACTATTGGATTAATAGTTCCTATTCCCAAATTACCACCAGCAGTTACACGAAGTTTTTCAATTTCTATTCCACCTACATCAGTCGATATTAAAAATGGAACAGCATTAACATTACTTGTTGCTTGATATAAGTTAATTGCTCCATCATTAATGTCCACACCTAGGTTCTCTGTAATTATTATGTGCGAACCGCTACTGCTTCCAACTTGTAATTTACCAGAAGGATTATCAGTTCCTATTCCCAAATTACCACCAGTAACATGAATTCCTGAACGTGCAGTAATCAATCCGATAGAATCAACATTAGTTACATCATCATAAGTTAATGTTCCAGCAATACTTACATTGCCAGTAACATTTAGATCTGTGGCAGAGAGAGTTGTAGAAGTAATAATGCCTACAATACTAATATTACCAGTTCCAGTGATATCATTAGAATTGAGGTCTAAGTTTCCACCGAGACTTGGTGAAGTATCATCATTTACTGTGATGCTCGTTACACCGATACTTGCATATGCAATGAATTCAATAATATCATCAACAACTGCGCCAGTTGTAAGAACAACACTTGTTCCATTAGTTGCTGTAAATTCTGTACTATCTAACTTAACACCATTTTGGAATACGTCAACATAACC
>MDTC01080356.1_pt1 | contig 20503 bp, 16 predicted proteins | sample 811181 | NCBI WGS metagenome assembly MDTC01 (sample SAMN05326644, study PRJNA326480) | marine metagenome | isolation source: seawater | place: Pacific Ocean: North | collected 2011 | reverse complement strand
TGTCGTTAGGGGGTTAATCCAGTCATTCGTTTGTAGCGACCATCGCCCAATTCCACCATTTGTTGCTATGTAAACGACATCTGATGAGGCTTCAATTCCGTTTACTATGTTTGAAGGAAGTCCTGCTAGTAGTTTACCATTACCAAATGTATTGGTTTGGGTGTCAAAGACTTGTACCCCGGCTGAGGAACCAGAATTACCCTGCAGTCCAATTATTAAGTCGGTGCCTACGAGTTTTATACCGTCCATGTTATTGTGTAGTGCACCGTTTACAGGAGTTAGAGTTGCGGAAATAGTGTCTAGCATCATTAAGCCAGATGGCGAGGTGGCAATGTAAAGGTCGGTCCCAACTAATTCCATGTCCTTCGCCTGTGAATTTGCCGGTAAAGTCCATCCTTGCTGCCAAATTATCGTTCCATCTGCTTGTCTTTCACCTTGTAATATACCGGCTCCGGTTGATTGACCAAACCCGACATTCTCGCCAATAGTTGTCACCCATAAGTGGGTAGAGTTGCCCACCATTGTCGTCACTTGACCGCTAACTAAACCCGGTAAAGTTTGGATTGTGTTTTGCCCAAAGTTATCCAAGTGATCGACTCTACTGTACCCAGAGGAACCTCCTGCCTGTCCTAACAGCCAGCCAGTTCCAGACCATTGGAAAGAGGTGACTGATGAGCCTTGTGCGTTAGAATTAACTTGGCTGGTGATAGCCCCGGTAGTAGTGATTACCGAATATCCTCCACCGATGACATTCGTTCCAGATTGACCTAAACCATGACCGATAATTAGTTCCCCATTTGCGTAGTCTATGGCGTCCCACCATACTCGGTCGCTTGGTAAATTGTGCGTTTGAGTGGTAATATCAGACAAAAACAAACCCGTGTTCATATTGTATTTTTTAATCGGTTCCTCATCTTCGTAGAAGGTAACATAGAGGGTATCCGTTGAGTCATCACACGCAACTCCTGAAACCTCTCCCTGGCCAAGCGATGCTTGAGTTAAGGTGTTAACTATGGTTGAAGTCGACAGGTCTAGTTGTTCTATGCCTCCATTGTTGTTGTAGATGCCCACGTTCAATAAGTTACCACAATAAGACATGGTAATTGGATAACCATTCTGGATTCCATTTTGTCCGCCTTGGGTGAACACATTCCAATCAATCCCGTTCCAGTGCGATATCGCCCCGCCTTGGAAACCTTGCCAGCTTTGACCATCACCGCCACCCAACACTAAATCGACGCCGTTGGTCCAAAGTTCGTAGAATTCGCTGCCTGAATTTCCGGGCAACCCATTGTTCTCTTGCCATGTCGAAAGCCAGGCGTCATTGATTCTGTCATATCTTGCAACACCATCTTCCGTGGCAAATAAAACCTCATTGTTGTATTCAATAATTTCACGAATTGGGAAATCCAAACCATCATCATCGTCCCATGAGTCAACAAAATTACCGGCGGAGTCATACAAATCAAGGCGCAGTTCTCCCCACGACACCCACATGTCGCCATTGGTGGCTTCGTAGGCAGTGACTCTGTCTACTTGCCCGCTGGGTTCGATATTTTCGCTCCAATCGTCGTTGAGTATATCCCATTGAGCAATGCCTCCCTGCCCGTCATAGTAATTAGGAAAACCGTCATTAGAAGCTACGCTGGCCATGATTATTCCATCAACAAGGCCAATTCCCCAAGCAGGGCCGCTGTTATCATCAAGTTGTATTCCAGCGTCAATGTTGGATAATTCTTGGAAGTTTGCCACATCTATTCGGTACACGCTGTTACTGTCGTCGCCTTGATGGTAATACATCACATCATTGTAAATTACCATTTGATATGGCTCGCCGTTACCTAGGTAGAGGTCATCATTTTTCTCGATATCATAGACCTCTGCACCAGTTGTCACGTCAATAAGTTGGAATCCATCTTCACCACCTATCCACAGCTGGTTTGGATTAATGTCAGCAACTAGTCCGGTGACGTCTTGATTTCCTGGGTCGAGAATAGCATTGCCCGACGGAGAGTTGCTGTATTCGGTCCAAGTCGGCAGCCAAGAATTGGTTGAAATTTCATATCTTGCGATTCCGATTCCATTAAGTCCAATGTAAGCAACATCTCCAATCACTTCAATAGGGGCGTTGTCAGTATCCTCGCCGGCCTCCCATGTGTCTACCACATCAAACGGATTTACCGTGAGAATCCCAACACCATCACTGGTGCCACCATAGATTCTGTTTCCATCAGTTCCAACCGACCTAGTTTCCCAATCGGGCATCCCATCATTGACATTCATACAGTCATCAACTTGTACAGTGCTAGTTGGATATTTACAGACCCCACGATCAGTTCCAACATATATGTCGCCACCGAGTAATACGAAATCGAAAAAGGTGTCAGGATTGGTCACCCAGCTTCCTCCCCTACCTTGGAAGTCAATAGATTGAGTACCGTCCCACTTTACTGCCCCATCCTCACCACCGATGTATAAGTGTGAACCATCTGAAATCATGGTGTAAATTTCGTCTGAAGGCAAGAAATCGAGGTTTAAGTTGGGATTATTCCCCCCACCAGATTCGGTAAATGGTAGTAATATTTCTCCGCTCGCTAAATCCTTTCTTACCACACCATAGCCGGGTAAACCCATGTGCAAAACATCGTTATACACCGCTAGAGGGACATCTTCAGCGTTGTTTATGCCGGTGGAGCCCCATGGTGCTAGGAAGGTATTGTTAGTTAAATCAAATCTTGCTAAACCTATGTCGATAGTTGCGATGTAAGCAACATCTCCGTAAGTTACGACGTCAGTAAGTCCACTAGATGTTAATTGATTTGAGGAATCATACACCGAGATTGAATTTGTTACAGTATTAATTATTGATATTGCAGTGTTTGAGTTGATGGTGATTAATTTGTCTCCACTGACTGCAATACCTTGAACTGAATTAGATGCTAATCCGTCACCATTGTCCCAGGTTTGTAATATCGTGCCGTTATCGCTCATTTTGTGAGCACCGGTGCTATCACCAGCGAGGTAGAGGTATGTGCCATCAGTTACCATTTGATTTATGTCATCGCCAATTGGTTTGGGCGACAACCACCGCGATTGTTGGGTATCAAACCGGTTCAAAACACCGTCAGCCGCAACGTACAGGGTTCCGCCCAACTCTACCGCATCATCCATATCAGCCGATGTGGGTCCACTAGCGAGTAACATATTGCCTTGATACTGTGGATTAGCGGTAATGTCAACTATCGCCAGATCGCCACCACCATCACTTACCAAAATCAATTCACTCGACGGGGCTCTAATACCAATATTTGGCCAAACAAGTAAATTTTCGCCGTCATTAACTAATCCGAAGTCAAGCAAATCATAGGTTTGGAGAAACACCCCATTTTGTGTATTGTAGGTTTGCAGGGAATTGCCATTTAGTATCGCCAGAATATTGTTTGATAGTGCGACATCCGTTACTTGATTTGATGTTAACCAGTTATTGTCATTCCATGTTGATAGCCAGAAACCGGTATTCCAGTCATATCGAGCCAGCCCCGAATCCAGCGATGTTAGCATGAGCTGATTGCCAGATTGGTAAAATGAGGTGATAGTGTTGCTGTGAAGATTATTTGCAGTAGTCCAAGTGCTTAGTTGAGAATTTGTATTCATATCCCAGCGAACAACGCCTTCGCCCTCGAATGAGAAATACATAATGCCATTGAGCTCGATTATGTCTAGAGCCTGGCCATCAGTCGATTTAGTCAATGCGTCAGTCCATGAATTGCCGTCGAAGACAGAGATTCTTTCCGAGTTAGCAGCATACACTAAACCATCGGTGCCGACGATGAACTGACCAAACTGAATCATTTCTACGACTGGGTCAGCTATTGAAGACATCGAATCTGGAAGTGGTTCTTGAATAGAGGTATCCAGTAGCGAGATGGCATGAAAGTAATCATCATCGGTTAAGACATGAAGAGTTAGCGTTGTGGCATCGATTTCCATGTCTGTAATTCGATTTGCGTCGTTGAAATCGATGATGTCAATTATCTTAGGATCATTATTATAATCAATTATTAGAAGAGAATTTCCAATGGCCAAATACATCCTACCGTCAACGAAGTGAATTGCATAATCCCCGATTTCCAAATCCACCGGTTCAAATGTTACAGCAGGATCTACCGGGGCCAAAGCTTCGATTATCAACTCGTTTATCTGCGCCCCAGCTGGGAGGGTCCAGTACGCGCCTGATTCACTGTTTGGCGCTAATCTTCCTGAGTGTGGGTTGGGACTGGTAAATGAATCACTTGAACCCAAAACTCCAAGACCCTGCCAGTCGAATAAATTGACTCCAACATCACTAGCTGTGATTACCGGGTCTTGAATCGAGAGACCATTACTACCATTCACTCGGACCTCCATGGTTACGTTTGATAACAGTGCTCCAGGAGCAAACTCGAGACCCCAGTTGGCACTAGCTGAGAGGCCAATGTCAGGATCTGCTCCAACAGCATTTAATTGAACCCAGCCAGTATCATTACTGCCCTGCTTAGGCCAAACGGTTTCGCTGTCGGTTAGATGGGCAGAAACCGGAGCGATGAGCATCAGTGGACTTAGTGAAGTTACTACCATCAGCAGCGTCAACAGCACAGCTTTTCGCCCTTTGCCAAGCGCATTCGCTACACTGGCTGTACTGTTCATAGAATATTGGCGCATCTTTCACTATTTGAACGCGGCCCCCGTTCGTTCGGTAAAGTATCACCGTTTCGCCGGCGTTTCTAAGGGAGATAAATCACGATGCAGCGACTAGAATCACCCCAAACAATCAAACATCGTGTTGAGTTTCGTGGTTTAGGAAGTGAATAGTTTGGATGACCGAAGAGAGCAACAACTTAGGAAAGAAGCTCTAGACTATCATGAAGCAAAACCACATGGAAAAATCAAGGTCGTTCCGACTAAACCACATTCTACAGCCCACGAACTGAGCCTCGCATATTCCCCCGGCGTTGCATACCCGTGTTTGGAGATTGCTGAGCGCCCAGAATCAGCATACAAGTATACTTCAAAAGCAAATTTGGTTGCTGTTATCTCCAACGGAACAGCCGTGCTAGGTCTTGGAAACATCGGCCCATTAGCCAGTAAACCGGTCATGGAAGGTAAAGGCTTGTTGTTGAAAACTTTCGCTGATATCGACGTTTTTGATATTGAGGTTGATACTGAGGATCCAGAATCATTTATTGAGACAGTGGTAAATATTTCAAAGACTTTCGGAGGTATTAATTTAGAGGACATCAAGGCCCCAGAATGTTTTGAAATTGAACGTCGAATTGCTGCTGAGACAGATATTCCGGTTATGCACGATGATCAACATGGGACGGCCATAATTTCCGGTGCTGCATTGATTAACGCAGTCGACTTACAAGACAAACAGCTTGCTGAGGTGAAGGTAGTAGTGATAGGCGCAGGGGCATCAGCAATCGCGTGCGCCAACCATTACGTCGCCCTTGGAGTCACCAGAGAGCATATCAAGATGGTAGATAGTCAAGGCGTTTTGACGAAACAGCGTCTGATTAACGGTGAGTTAAATGAATACAAAGCAGATTTTGCCCACGACATTCCGGAAAGCGACTTAGCTGGAGCAATGCAGGGTGCAGACGTACTACTAGGTCTTTCCAAAGGAGGTCTTGTGACTGCAGAAATGGTCGAAACGATGGCTGAAAAACCAATCATATTTGCGTTAGCAAATCCAACGCCAGAAATCACCCCGGAGGAAGTACTAGCGGTAAGAACTGACGCAATTATGGCGACCGGACGTTCGGACTATCCAAATCAGGTAAACAATGTCCTTGGATTCCCCTACATTTTTCGTGGGGCGCTCGATGTGAGGGCCACCGATATAACTCAAAGTATGAAAATGGCAGCAACTAAGGCATTGGCAGACTTAGCCAAAGAGCCGGTCCCTGACTACATTTCTGAGGCCTACGACGGCGCAACAATGCAATTTGGTCCGGAGTACATCATTCCAAAACCATTTGACCGTAGAGTACTGATTTGGGAGGCTTCTGCTGTAGCGCAAGCAGCGGTTGATGAGGGAATTACCCAAGTTAGCAAGGAAGAATTCTCCATAGACAAATACCGCGAGGAACTGGAGTCAAGATTAGGGCTATCATATTCCGTTATGCGGCATATGATTAATCAAGTTAGGAGAAGAGGTAAGCGTATTGTTTTCCCCGAGGGCGATAATGAGAAAGTGATTAGAGCTGCAGCCCAATTAGGTGAACAGAGTATTTGTCATCCGATTCTACTTGGGTCTAAAGAAAGAATCGATACGATGGTCGAAGAGCTAAGCCTGAACTTTAGTTACGACGTTTTTGACCCTAGATACGACGAGAGGAGAAAGTTAGTTTATGCTCCCGCATTGTTTAACCGACGAAAGCGGAAGGGAATGACGCTCGAAGATGCAGAAAGACTACTGAAAAGTCGACCATATTTTGCCAGCCAGATGGTAGCGAGTGGTGATGCTGACGGATTTGTTGGAGGAGTAAGTCGAAATTATGCAGATGTTTTACGACCAACTATTGAGGTAATCGGCTCGGACTCATCCGCTCATTGCGTGATTGGCTGCTATATGGTAAACGTCAAAGGTAGAACTATTTTCCTCGCTGATGCAACGGTTAATGTCTATCCGGATAGCCCGACATTGGCAGAAATCGCGATTCAAACCGCAAAAATTGCTCGGCGATTTGGCGTAAACCCCAAAGTAGCCATGCTGTCATTTTCTAATTTCGGCAGTACCAAAGCACAGCGTTCAACCCGTATTGAGGAGGCGATTGAGATTGCCAGAGAAATCGACCCCACCTTGGTTATCGATGGCCCAATGCAAGCCGATACTGCACTAAACCCAATGGTTCAGACAGATTATCCTTTTATGAATTTTCAAGGGCCAGCCAATGTTTTAGTTCTACCAAATTTAGCTGCCGCAAATATCGCTTACAAGTTGCTTGAAGAGCTTGGCGGCGCAGAAATGACCGGACCCATCCTCGAGGGGATGGATAAACCAGTCCAACTCGTCGCACGGTCTGATGGGGTTAGGCATATTGTTAACATGGCGACTATTTGTGCGGCAGATGCAATAAGACAAGACTCGTATTGGGAAACCTTAGCTGCTAAACCAGATGATGAGTAGTAATTTAGAACATAATTTCTAAGTCTCCAGCAGGCTCAACCAAACACGTGTAGGCTGAGAAGCCGAATTCAGCAAACCGCTTTGGTCCCCAAATAATACGCTTAACAACATTTAGCATAGGCCATATGAGGTGTAATTTCAATTCAGTAAAAACGGTCTTTTTTGTTTTCTTGTTGCGATACATATCAAATTTGAGAATTTCCTTGTTAACCCTTGTCTTGAAATCGTTTCGGATGATAAAACCTTCAGATTTCAAAAGATACCTAAACGTCGATGGAGTGTATACATTTATGTGACCAAATGAATGGAGTTCTTTGTAATATTTATCAACATTAATCACGTGATCTAGCGGGACTTCAAAAATTTGTGATTTACTTACTCGTTTAATCTCTCTCAACAGTAATCTTGGATGTTCTACATGTTCCACAACATGCGTGCAGTATACTAAATCAAAGTAGTCGTCTGGAAAAGGAATACTGTAGCCGTCGAATTTCTTTACTTCGCGTAGTTTGGTTAATTGAAGACCTTCAATTTGCTCGATGCCGCTACCTGAGATTTCAATTGCGAAGAGGTTTTCACAAAAATTAGACTCGTCGAGATATTTTAGAACACTGCCTTCCCCAGCGCCGCAATCAAGGACATTTTTGTAAGTCTTGCCGGCTGCTACTTTGATTATATTTTCCGCTTTGTAACGGGCGCCAAGGTCGCGCCACTCTATGATGGAATCGTCGTAAAAATCATCATATTGAGCAACAATAGAACCTTGATTTTCTTGGGTCTTATCGCTCAAAGTCCTCACTTGTGTGATTGGTTAAAATTCTACTAAAAAAATATTCTTGAACGTAGGAATTCTGCTGTAGACAATCATTCAACTTGCTCGTACATAATTATGGGTCTTCTTGGACGCCAAATGGCGCCAGTAACAAATCCAACGCAGAGGCCGCCAAATAGTAGATTCACCCATCCGGAATAGACATAGTCACCCAGCCCTCTCATCCAAGGTATGGCAAATGATGGAATTACTCCAAGGAGAGTAGTCCACAGCAGTTCAGATCGAATGTTTGCACCATAATCCGCTCGCTTTGGCACCACTTTTGGAGCGCCGACGCGAATAGGGGTGACAACTAAGCGTAGGGAGAGTCCGGTATTGTCTCGGTCTAATGGTGCGCTGGATAAGGCATGGATAGAGGCCTTAGTCGGATGGATTTCCATTGTTGCGGTATGCCACTGCATCGGCCCATGCCCATCGAATTTTCTCGGACGACCATCCATCATTGCACCGCGATAATTTGAGGATACGGCATCAGCAAGAATTTCTTTCATGCCGCATTTTGGGTCAATTTTGCCGCTTATCTTAGCATGAACCCACTCACTTTGCGTTGGACAACGAACCTCCCACTCGCGGGTAGAGTCTAAGCCAGCAGTGCTTTCCTTGAGGCTTTGATTTAGTATAGCAATTATTGCAGCCAACCGTTCTTGATTCCACGTAGTCTCATCATTGGTGACCAGTTCAGTATCAAGTACCTTTGACAGTTGTGCTAGACTTATTGGCGTTGTCATAACGTAAAAGTCAGGACACCTGACTTCATGTTTCGGGCGTTGGCCTGCATAAATCCAGCCACCTCTGTTTTCGCCAATGAACACTGAACCTGCGTTCACTCGTTGGAAGTCTAAACCGGCTACTGTGATGTTCTGCATGGCCATCACTAAGCAATGATTTCATTCATTCTGTCATACCAGGCCATAGCATTAACGTGATCGGTCAGCAAAGAAAATTGTGGAAACGGTGATATTGAGCGCATGTAGCCGAAAACGGAGAAGTCAACGATATTCGGTTTCTCACCGCCAAAGAAGTTCTCGCCATTATGTTCATCAGTGAACTCGGTGAGTAAATCATGCCACAACTGCTTAGGTTTTCGCCCGTCCTTTTTCACTCGCTTTTTTGCAATGATGCCCCACATAATGGGAAATCCCGCCCATGCATACAACCGTTTTGAGATAACGCCGAACTCCTCTAATTTCGAAATTCTAGTGGTTGTCTTAAATGCTGAACCCAAAGTGCCATACAGTATTGGAACCGTAGCTTTTGACATCTTAGTGTCAGCCCATTCGATCCATTTTTGTGTCCTGTCTAGATCACCTAAAGATTGTAATTTCCCTTCATTATAATGTTGGTCAATGAATTTCATTATCGGAGTAGAGTCGGTGTGAAACTGACCCGACTCGTCCGTAAATACCGGCACTTTACCCCAGTCACCGGCAAATGAAACGGCTTTTTTTATTTTCAAACCGTTAACAGAAATGTAATCAACATCTAATTTTAGATACTCAACAATTCCTCTCACCTTCCAACAAAATGGGCAGGTGTGCAACATGTGCAATGTCGCTTTTGCCATACCCCTGCGAATGACAAAGCGCATTTCAATCCTTGTCTGGAGTGTCAGATACAGGTTTCCAGCCAGTTTTCCAAAATTCAAGATCATCTAGCCAATTCAACCACTCCTTATCAGTGCTGGATAGCAACCTTATGGCTCTGCTATCCAATGCTTCTTTGTTTACTGTAGATAGGGAGCCATTGTCTAAGCATTCTTGCCATTCTACCTGCATTTGCCTTATTTGCCGCTTGGCTTCTTCTGGATTGTCAAAATTCCGCTCACACATATCGCGTAATTCTAGTAGCCATGTGCGGCCATCTTTAGTCACTGGTTCGATAACCCGTTCAGGAACAGCCGATTTTTTGAAAGGCCACCATCCCATGGGATTGCGTAACAACACTAGCATTTGAACTTGGTTCATGCAATCATAACAAACAAGTGAACCTTTCAATAGGGTTGTTGCACCGTCCCGACCATGGGAAGAATCACGATTCATGTCCATGGCTTGACAAAACAGAGATCATACAATATGATGTTAGAGGCGTACCATGAAAGACTAAAGCCTCGTAATATCAGTATAATCCATCATAACGGGAAAAAGACGTTGGATGACTATGTTGCTGATTTAACAAAAACTCCATCTCTATATCTGTTTGATGAAGGCGGGGAGGAACTTACTTCCCGAGAATTTGCTGCGCTTGTCAAAAAATGGAATATTAGTAATCAAGACACAGCTCTAGCAATTGGCCCAGTTGATGGTTGGCAACAATATACTGGCAGCACAGGGAAGACAATCTCATTATCAAAACTCACCTTTCCTCATGAACTCGCATCGGTCATACTTGCTGAGCAAGTTTATCGCGCAACCGAAATTAACAAAGGAACAAAATATCACAGAGACTGAGCAAATGCTCAAAGATAACCCTTCAATGGGATGCTTGCTGATACTATGATTCTGCCCGAGTCAACCATTGTTTGGATTCTGCTTTTGTTTGACGCAGTAGTTGGGTTTGTGTTGATTTTTGGCTCAAGGAGCCAACCCTTTCCGACACCCGCAAGGCGCTTTGGGACATTTATTTTGATAATAACTGGATTACTATTAATGGGGCAATCTGCAGAAAACCCAACAAGCCTTCAAGCACATCTAGGTATCATCTCTGTTATTGGGGCATTTGGTCTCGTGACTGGAATACATCATATGTTGAATACACGGCGAGAAGTGCTTGTTGCACCAATGGCGGGCTTCTTGTTTTGCGTTGGTGTTGCTGGATTGATAACCCAAACCTGGGAAGATTTAACCGAATTTGAACACTGGGCAGGGTTCCTTGCGTTAGTCGTGCTAGGTGGAGGACAGACATGGTTAGTTTTCCGAGGCCTACTCATCGGCCGGCTTCCACTTGCATGGAGTCAGGCAGGCATGGTTGCTCTGCATCGCGGTCAGTTGCACGGGACGCATGGCGCTCTAGAGTGCTTTGAGAAAGCGTGGGATGGGGACGAGGAACATCTTAATCCAATGGCATATTCTGCATTATTCAAAATCAATCAATTTTTGCAAAATGATGATTCTGCAGCCCACTGGCATGAATTGTTTATTGAATCAGGGGGGTCAAACGCAGTGGCCGAAGAGTGGCTAGACGCAATCGATGCATGCCTAACCAAGATAGGTAAATCCTCGAGCTTATCCGAGGAATAACTTACATAATTCGGCGTTAACAGGGCTTAATTTACCTTAAAAGAGCAATTTTACCAACATTTTATTTAGTTAAAGGTAGATATATACATATGAGTGATATGTTTAGGTGGGTTAGTAAATTAGAATTATCTCCAGTGATGTTTGCCACACTTTTAGTTTGGTTTAGCGCTAACTTGATTTCACAACTCATCTACATGGCAATTTACGGCGGCCCGTACGATGGCGTGGGCATGCTAGCATCACTTGGTTCGATTTACTATGTGATCATCGTTGCAGAACTTTTACTGTGGGTTTGGTTACTTGGGGTCCTTATTCTCAAGGTTATCAATCACTCAACTAATGACCAACCACAATGTGAAATCGGTATTAATCAATTACCTAACAAATCGACAACATCGGGGTAAATCTAACGATGGATTCAATACCCTTCTCGTCTAAGGACACTCATGTCCGACATGTCTGAGTTACCAATCTATTCTGGCCGACCAATGGACCCCTGTGATTTGTTAAATTCTGACCAAGTTTCCGGGAATATACCATCAACTGCCAAGATAATAACAATTGAACAAGCAAGAGCAAGTTTGCCTCAAGCTCGAGATCTACTAGTTCAACTCCAAGCAATCAGTGATAACGCGGCAGACCTTACTGAAGAACTAGATATAATTCTTGAGAGTTATGATTCAAGCCACGAGCACGTTACGGAGCTGGCTGACTACCTTGCAAGCATGATTCACTCTTGGCATCAAGTTGTTGATAAAATGGAGTCAACTGGGGCGAAGATGGCCTGTTTAGACCCTGGCAGACTTGAATGGTATGGGGTTGTTGATGAACAACTAGTGTTATACAGTTGGGCTCAAGGTGAGGATGATATTGAGTGGTATCATAGTATTGAATCAAGTTTTATCGCCCGTAAACCACTCATAGAAGCGTGACTTGGCGTAGGCTAGGCGGCGAGAGCATGGTTCGAATTAATCGAGTTTATACCGGTACAGGCGATGATGGAACATCTGCATTTGTTGATGGATCAAGACATAGGAAATCACACGTGAGATTTTCAGCGGTTGGCACATGTGATGAATTAAACACCGTGGTCGGTGTCATTAGAAGGGAGTGCTCAGACCTGCCCCAACATATTGATGGTGGCAGTAGCTCATCAATCGGTAGAATACAGAAAATTGCCGAAGCGGCCTTAGACAGAATTCAAAATGAGTTATTTGACCTAGGGGCTGAACTGGCTTGTCAACCCAGTAAACTACCTGAATACATGCAATTGATTAGCAAACAGCAATGCGATTCCTTGACCGATGAAATGGATGCATGGGTCGAACAAATTGAACCGCTCACCAGTTTCATCCTCCCTGCTGGTAATGGTCCAGAACCAGTAATTCACCATGCTAGAACCGTTACTAGACGGTTGGAGAGGGCCCTCGTTGCTATCGAAGACGAGGAAGGGGAGAATTCGGTCCGCAGTGAAGCCCGTGTTTATGTAAACCGGCTATCTGATTGGTTTTTTGTCTTCGCTCGCTGGGTCACAAAAAATCTTGGCGATCGAGAAACCCTCTGGACTCCATTAGGTAAAAGACAGGATGCTGGCAGTGTCGCAGCGATGATTAGGAAATTCCATGAAAATGAACAGGAATTTGACGATTTAGCTTAGACCGTGATTATCAGCGAATAATCTTGCAGCAGAGATTACGCTTTTCGTTTCGATATGCGTCGCTAAATCATGAGCAGAGTCCCAGTCGAGCCACATATACTCTCTATGTTCTCGTGACAATTTTACAGTCATTTTTTCAGTGGTTGCCAGGTACCAATGTACCTGTTTTTTGGTTCGCTTTCCTTTATTCTTGAACGAATATTCAGTCTTGGTTTTGAAACCTGAAATGAACTCAATCTCGTTAATCCCAGTTTCTTCCGCCAACTCTCTTGCTGCGGTTTCTTGGTGATTCGTGTCAACATCCTCGACGTGACCTTTTGGTAAGTCCCAATGACCCTGGGGATATTGTAATAATAAGATAGTCCCGTAGTTGACTAAAACCACCCCACACGACGTTTCCATGTATATCGCAAAGCGGGATTAGTGTTGATAGTTTTTATCCATGAAGTAAGAAATTTATACATCGTGTCCGCTAAGGACTACTCAATGAGTGTTGGTGGCATCCCACAATTTGACAGAATCGTCGCCGATTCTGACTTTGATGGTCTATGCGGTGCAGCAATCCTAAAGCGATTTAATCCGCATGCAGAGGTTATCTTTTCTCATGCGGCATTAATTCGTAGCGGTAGTTTGGATGAGGTAATCAATGAGAAAACCGCTATTGTTGACTTACCATTCCACAGTAATTGCGGTTGGTATTTAGATCATCACCAGACCAACAAACCATCGCAGGATCAATTAATCCAATTTGAATTAAGGGGAGGTAAAATTGATTGGCAAGCTACGCCATCTGCGGCACGTTTGGTTTATGAGATTATCAGACCGTACTCAAATCTTGAAAATTTCATAAGTCTAATGCCATTTGTCGATGCACTAGATTCAGGTGGAATCACCCTCGATGAATTTCTTGAGGATAATCAATTGATGCGGTTTAGTCGTACCTTGTCAAAATCTGAAAACGAATATATGCAGAGGTTAGTACACCTTTTATCAACAGGTTCAACAATTGAGGAAATCTTAGTAATGCCTGAAGTGGTAGAAAGGTTAGAATTTCAACATCGCAACCGAGTGATGTTATCGGATGTGGTAAAGGAAAAGACACAAATTGTAGACCGCTTAGCAATATGCCATTTAGAAGATACTGGGTACTTTTGCAACGGTTATTTGGTAACTGCAACAGTAGGAGAACAGGCTGATGCCTGCTGCATTATTCACGGTTTCACTGACGGAACATTGGATAATCCCGAAAGACCGCCATTATCTGCAAGTTTCTACGCTAATTCATTTATTCAGGATGGTCAAAATCGATATGATTTATCGCGCTTAGCGACGCTTTTTGACGTCAATGGTGGCGGTCACGTAAACGCATGTGGATGCCGAATACAGGACCCTGGGTTGGAGCATAATTTGGCTGAGTGGGTCAAGATTTGGCGGCAACGTGAGACACGTTTGAAGGTGGTCTAAATCACTGAAAATATGTATAAAAATCCGAGGAACGCGTGAATAAATACCAGTGCCATAATAAAATCTGCGGCTCTACCGTGTTTTAATTTCTCAACCGCATAATTGTCGTTGCTGTCTCTTTTTGCTTTGGCCTTTTTACCTAGGTTCACCATCACTAGTAGCAGTATTAAGCCAAGTGGTCCAATAAATCCGTGTAAACTTGTAGGCCATATTTCAGCAAATAAGTCTCCTTGACTGCGCCAACCAGCCAGCATTCTTCCTAAGAAAGCAACTCCTACAACGGCAAAGCCAGACCAAAGAATCAATTCACCAGACTTTTGGTGTTTTTCTATCGCTGCTCTTCGTTCCTCTCCCTTGAGAATTCTGCTTTGTTTGCGCCATGAATATTGTTGCCACAGCCAAAAAATTAACGCGCTAGCCAAAATTGGATGGGCTAGCAAAGCAGCAACTCTGATGTAATCCATGGGCTCAGTTATTGTGCTCCAAGTGTTCTTTATTGATGAACACTAGTGATGAATCTGCCTTCAGGCAGTAATTTTCTTGCTCTCTTGCCGGTTAATTGAATAGCAACCTACTAAGCGGGTATTATGTAGGAGGCGGCTAATCTGCAAGAAGAGCACGTGGCGAATTGTTTAGACATCGCCTTCCAAACAAATATTCCAAAGCAACAGAGGAAAGCCAAGGTGGCGAAATCCGCTGATTGGCTTATAATGGATAAAAAATGGCGCAGCATACTCACTCTAGCGTTAGATGAAACGGAAATTCCAGGCGACGACGACGATTCTGCGACGCCAAAAAGTTCCCGCATGATGCGGCGAAGGAATAGAGGGAACTCACCAAAATCAGCACTCGATTGGTTACCTAATAGCGAAAGTATCGCTAATGATGATGCTAATTCTGATGCCTTTAGACTGGCAGTGTTGTTAATCAATAAGCAATTAAAGCGAGGAGATTGGAATGATGAACTCACCACTTTGGAGAATTCAATAAGGCAAAACTGTTTGACTAATGGCGTTGATATCGTTTGGCATACCTTAGGTCAAAAAACCGCACTACTGGCCCAATTTCTCGCTTTTCCAACGGTTAAGAAACGGACAAAATCCAGGACAAATGTCGATATCAACGCTGGTCGAATAGACGTCTTTGACACTGCTCAACTGGCTACAGCAATCAATGCGCTAGCCCCATTGTGTCAAGATGCCAACCAACAAATAGCGATTCAGAAAGTGCAGTCACAAATAACCGCAAAGCGGTCAATAGAGGTTGGTGAAGAACTGTTGAATTTGACTGGTAAATCCTCTATAATATCAGTAATTCTGGCGATCGTAACTGGCAATGATGCTAGTAAACCCATAGAGCAATTGTCCAAGGTGGATAAATCTCTTGCTGATGAGTTCAGTGATTTGGTTCGGTTAATTGCAGGGAAGATTAACGATTGGAAGTTTAGTACAGACGGAGGGCAGGATGGTTTATCCAAGGCTCGTCAAAGATTTGCATGGTTGAATTTTCCAGACTCAGTGAGTGACTTAACTCCCGAGGAAATAGCAGATGGCATTGAGATTTTACAATCAATCGCTAATTCTCATGCACAGCAACAGAACCTTCGATGGATCTATCTTTCCGCATTAGCGAATTCTGGTAAGCGCGAAGAGGCAGCAAAACTACTTATTTCGAATACCTTGGATCATTCGATTGAAATTGAAAAGCTGTATGATTTAGTGTGTACACTAGGCTCGCAAGAAGTGGAAAATTGGCTGGTAGAGCAAATGCAGTCGCTAGATGAAGGGGCACTGATACACATTGCAGGACAGCCTCAAACATCGCTGAGCCTTAGAAACGAATGTTACAAACAGATGCAAGATACTGGTGGTGAGGGCTGGGAAGACTTGTCAATGCAGGCAGTAGAGGTATTTGCACAGAAGCTTGAACTGAGAAGGCTTAGCAGAGTACTCACAAGTAATGACATCGCACCAATTTCTCATCCATACGAGGCGTTGATTTCTTATCACATCCTAGCAACTAATAGCGAACAAGATTTATGGGAGCAGTTTGTTGAAATTAGGAAATTAGCGCTTACCTCGATTCATAGTACTGACCCTCCATCTTACTTGTCCGCAATGTCTCAAAGCCTGATTATGCTAATGGAGGGCAATAAGGCTGATGAAAAGCCATTTACCATTTTGCCAAAAAAGGCCTACCAAGCCCTCAAGCAGGCTAGAAATGCCCTGCAGCAAGGCGGCACAGGTATTGCGTCAAAAACCCACATTGAACATCTACAAAATAGCGTTGAGCAAGCAGATCTTTCTATTCTGGAAGAGAATTTACTATCTGTACTGATTAATACACTAAAACTCAATCAAGCGACAATCTCGTTACAACACGGAGAGTTGGGTGAAGACATTTTGACAGGTTTGAATGGTTTGCTTGGCGGGTCCGAGGTACCCACACGATTGATTCGGTCAATTAGACAATTAGTGTTTGATTATGATATAGGATTAACAGATTTAGTTACTTGGTATCAGAAGAATGATCCCCTTTCGCCATGGCATACGCTCGCTAGAGCGGCACTTTTTGCTCAAGACAGTGACGAATTAAATGCGGCACGAGAGTACCGTCGCGTCGCAGAGAGTGGGGCCTTTGATTTCGAGAATTCAATGATATTATATCGAAAGTCAATTATTCACCTTGCTCATGCCGAGCAGTGGAGTGAAGCAGTTGATTTGCTAAACAATCAACCGGCACTCAGAACGGCAATCACCAAACGCTTCCAGCTTTATCTTAGAGTTTCATTTACCGCTAATGATCAGAAAACCAACGAAGCAACTCAACTGCTGAAAGATTTTGTTCGGCGGTCGAAACAGGTTGAGGAAGAAAACTTTGAAGGCGAAATTATCAAGAAAACTGTAACATATTTTGCTGAAGATGAGTTGGATAGCCTTCGCAACTACCCCTTCGAGCATGCGAGAGAATTACCACCCGAGCCGTTCTCCGGTCGAGTAACTGCAGCACTTAATTCGATCCAGAGAAACAAGCGTAGAACTAGACACGGATTCGATGGGAGATTCCGCAATGAGATGCTTCAACACCCTCCTTCAATTATGGCACTGTATGATATTGCGCGAGATTCAGCTGATAAAAATCCTATTGAAGGACTGATGTACCTCGAGCGAGCGCAGAATTCTGGCAAGTTCAAGCCGGCTGAAATGAAGCGGCTATATGACGCAGAAAGAAGCCTGTTCGCGACACACAAGAGAGATATTCCTAACTCTGCAAGACGTTACCTCAAAAACCTCGCGTTACCACCGTTGGTTGTTGTTGACACCAACATCTTGGTCGATGCATTAGTAGACAAAATCGCCCACCAACTCGAACTCGCTAGCGAGACGAGTCTTGATTCCTTCGAGCATGATAATTTCCACAGAGTATTGCTGAGTCGAGCCGATGCTGGTAGAATTAATCTCTGGCTACCCTCGATAGTTCGACACGAGATAACTGAATTGAGCAAGCGTCACGGTAGATTAAGAGCAAAATTCCAATCATCCCTCGTGAAACCAGAAGTGTTGGATTCTGTCTTTGACGATAAGAAAATAGCCCATTTAGTAGATGATGTAGTGGATGAATTTAATCGTTGGAAACCATTTGATGTACACCTAGAAAATGAAGCAAAGGATGTAGAGTGTGTCGAACAGATTACTGAGTTCCTTAGTGAATATTCTGAGATATATGAGGAACTTACTGAGATGAAATCCGCGCGGGATGCTAAGCAGAACCGGACCACTATAGGGGATTTGACAGTATTTCCCGAAGCGGCTGACAGGAATATTATGGCTATCGTCAAACTGCTCGCTTCACAATCGATCGAGGGACATGGTAGCATTTTGGTGGCAACCAGAGACGGAGATTTTACTTTGACTGCAAGAGCATTTGAGGAACGTTTTGGCTACGGTATCATCAAGAATAGTAAAATGTTAAACTCATGGCTGAACTAATCTAACATTGACAAATGTTAGAATTGATTATTATCACTCACATATGAGAGATTATTGCATCACCAAACTCACTACACTTGAGCAGGTGGGCATCATCCATTAGTCTTTCAAAATCATATGTGACGGTCTTTGCAGAGATCGCGCCTTCCATGCCTTTCACGATTAAATCTGCAGCATTCAACCAGCCCATGTGCCTCAACATCATCTCGGCACTAAGGATAACGCTGCCCGGGTTGACCTTGTCCTGGCCGGCGTATTTTGGGGCGGTCCCATGAGTAGCCTCGAAAATCGCTATTCCAGTATCGTAGTTGATATTTGCTCCAGGAGCAATACCAATTCCACCTACCTGTGCAGCTAGGGCATCTGATATGTAGTCGCCATTCAAATTCATTGTAGCAAGCACCGAATACTCTGCGGGTCTAGTGATAATTTGTTGCAGCATTGCATCAGCAATTACGTCTTTTACTATTATCTGTTTTTCAGTATTAGGATTAGTGAATGTGCACCATGGCCCACCGTCTAGTTCAGCAGCACCAAACTCATCCTTAGCAAGTTGGTAACCCCAGTCTCTAAAACCACCCTCAGTGAATTTCATGATATTTCCTTTGTGAACTAGGGTTACAGTGTCCTTATCATTATCTACCGCATACTTTAACGCCGCTCTAACAATTCTAGCAGTGCCTTCTTGTGATATTGGTTTTATGCCAATACCTGAGGTATTAGGAAATCTAATCTTATCAACACCCAGTTCATCTTGTAAAAAGGAAATTAATTTTTTGACACCATCTGTCCCTGCTTCCCATTCAATACCAGCGTATACGTCTTCACTATTCTCGCGAAAAATAATCATGTCAACATCTTGTGGTGCTTTTACTGGTGAAGGAGTACCATCATACCAACGAACCGGCCTTACACAGGCAAATAGGTCTAGTTTTTGTCGGAGCGCAACGTTTAGCGATCTAATTCCACCACCAACTGGGGTAGTGAGTGGACCCTTGATTGAAACTAGGCCATTTCTCATGGCAGCAAGCGTAGCTTCAGGCAACCACTCGCCGGTGTTATTGAAGGCTTTCTCGCCGGCCAATACCTCAGACCAGTGGATTTGTTTCTCACCGTTGTACGCCTTGGCTACTGCGGCATCGACCACCTTGATCATCACGGGACAAATATCAACGCCGATTCCATCTCCTTCGATATAATGGATAATTGGATTGTTAGGTACTTTTAGTGCGCCATTCTCTAGGGTGATTGTCTCTCCAGCCATACGACTCAGTCAACCCGACAAGGATTCCCTTCAATAATGAACCGCACGTCGGATTGTCATGCTCGGACGCGTTGAATGGAAAGGGAATTCTAAGGTGGATTGCTTTAATGAAGCTGGTGATAAATTAGAAATTGATTGGAACAATGGGCCTTCGCCAGTTCAAGTCACGCTTCAGATGATTGGAGCCTGCTCATTGGCGGATATACAAACGGGCTTAAAGGATAGAAAAGTTGAGAAAATTTGGATTGAATTAGAAGGTGAGCGAGCCGACACAGCTCCTCGAGTATTTACCAAAGTGAATATGATTTACCATATTGAGGGTGAGGCACCGGAAAAGTTGGTCAAAAGGTTAGTGCACAAGAGTCACGAGACATACTGTAGCGTATCTAATATGTTTAGTTCGAAGGTGGAATTTACTTCAAGCGTTGTGATTAATGGTGAAATTTGTTGATGACAGCATCTGCATGGCTTTAGTCAATATGTCTCGTAGGATATCATGCAGCGGAATCCACGAACTGGGAATGGATTGTGGGGCGTCTTCTAAACACAATATATTGTTCTCAGACTTAATTTTAGCATAAGGTCTAACTGGGCCAGAACCATCAACATCAATTATCACAGATATCTCATATTCGTTGTGACTTTTAGTGACCTTGGCTGAGCTTGGATTAAGTTTAGCCGTGCCGGGCACATTATCAATAATCTCTTTGCCCTCAGATGAATGTAATTCTTGTTTGACCAATATTTCCAGAAGTTCACTGATAGTTTCATCTGGCAGATCGAATTTATCACTGCTAAAACTAGGTTCTAGTGCCGCATTTGGTGCCTCTTCTTCACTGTCATTAGCAGATAGCAATATTGCTAAATTCTCTTGTTGTTCTGATGCATGG
>MDTC01081236.1_pt1 | contig 20506 bp, 23 predicted proteins | sample 811181 | NCBI WGS metagenome assembly MDTC01 (sample SAMN05326644, study PRJNA326480) | marine metagenome | isolation source: seawater | place: Pacific Ocean: North | collected 2011 | reverse complement strand
TTGACCCAAACTCTATTGACACCACACTTTAGTAGTCTTGCAGCTAAACGCTTTTGATTAGTGATTTGCATCAAACATCCCTCCTTCTGTTTAGGACACGAATTCCTAATTCATCAGCACGAGAATAAATTTGTTCACGCTTTCTTCCACCAACACTGCGTCCTACTCTTGCAGCCTCGGTTTCAGGGTCAATGACATCTAGGTCGGATGTATTTTGAACCATTACTTCTTTGAATCCTGATGGGTGAAGTCCTCTCGCTGCAGCCACTTTACCGTGACCTACACGTACAAGAGAACTTCTGTACTTGTAGTTTCTACGTTGCTTGCTGTCCATCCCATGAGGAGCTCTCCATCCTGAGCGTGACAATCTCTTGTAACGGAACCATTCAGTTCTTCTAAAAGATGGAGTCTTCTTCTTTTGCTCGGAGCGAAGTTCGAGTGCTGCTTTCATTTCTTCTGAAAGTACTGGCTTTTGTTTTGCAACGTGGCCTTCATCTTCTTCTTCGTCGTCCCAATCATCGTCTTCCCAGTTGTCTTCTTCAAAATCATCCTCAGATGATTCTTCAACTGCTTCTTCAACCACTTCTTCAACTGCTTCTTCAACCACTTCTTCAACTGGTTCTTCAACCACTTCTTCGGAAGATTGAGACAATCTCTCGATTAGATCTGCTTTCTTTCCTGAAACAGGTAATTTACGTTCTTTTAGAATGACCTTTAGCTCGGCCACAGTCATATCTTCATAATTATCAGACATCTAAATCACTCCTTTCCTACGAGATAAATTCCATCTTGGAACACACGGCGATCTCGATTCTTCACCGTAACGCATCTTTCGATATTTGCTGCTGTTTGACCAACGTTTTCTTTGTTGGTTCCAGAAACAACAACTTCTACCTTATTGCTTACTTTAACTTCAACACCTTCTAAGATATCTGCATTTCTTGGAACTTTTTCTCCAAAATAGTTGTTTACAACAAATACATTTCCTTTGACTGAAAGTGTCATAGGGAAGTGAGAGTAAACCGCCTTCAAATTATATGTGAAACCATCTGTAACTCCCTTGACCATATTATTCAAATGGGCGTTCCAGGTTCCTGCAAGTGCCTTGGTTTTTCTACGAGGCAGATCAGTACGTATAATTAGTGCACCTCCCTCTTGGAATAAATCCAAGTTAGAGTTTGTAAATTGCCTTGTCAAGGAACCTTTCGGACCTTGGATAGATACGACGCCATCTTCACTAAGTGATGCTGTTACACCCTCAGGGATGGTTACGGAATGTTCGATTCTGTCGAGTTTTACCATTCTTAATCACCTCAATATACGTAAGCCAGTAGCTTACCACCAATTCTTGCATCCTTAGCATCGTAGTGATGCATAACTCCAGAGTTTGTTGTTAGAATCAATAGTCCGAAGTCTTGAGCAGGAAGGTATCTTGTTTCCCATTGCTCGTAATCTTGTCTTCGGACGCTGTGTCTTGGCTTTACAGTACCACAACGGTTGATTGCACCTCTAAGTTGAACTGTGAAAGAACCTCCACGTCCATCTTCAGTCTTTTCGATATTTCCTACATAGCCCGACTTTTGCATAATTTCTAGAACATTTCCAAGTAACTTGGATGCTGGTATTAGTTCGACATCGAACTTACCTGCTTGTTCAGCATTGTACATCTTAATCAGAGCATCATTTAATGGATCAATTTGCATTCTTTTCCCTCCTCAACTCATTTTCTTAAACCCGATTTCTGGGGCTACATCTCTAAAGCACTGGCGACAAAGACGAAGACCGTGTCTACGAATCATTCCTCTTCGACGTCCACATCTGCGGCATCCTACTGTTCGTCCAATTCTTTCACCGTGATCTCTTGCCATATTTACTCCTCCAAAATTGTGATATTGTAATTCTCTTTGAACCATTCACGAGATTCATCTGCTGTAAGTCTGTGAGTCATAGCGACTTTACTCTTAGCACGTCGGCGACGGCTAACTCTATGACCTGGTCTTTCAAGTACGACAGTGATGTCCATCCCATAAATTCCAATATCAGGATCGTATTTCTGTCCTGGGAAATCTGTATAATCTCTAACACCAAAGGAAAGGTTTCCTTCTCTGTCAAAGTTCCATGATGGGATGATGTTTTCTCTGCAAGAAAACGCATCGATCAAGAATTGATTGATTTTGTCAGATTGACGGATTGTTGCTTTGCACCCGATAGGAGCGCCAAGTCTCACCTTCAAGTCACGGTTTTGAATCTTACCAACGGTTCTTTGTGGCTTTACTCCAGTAACCATTTCTAAAACGCTTTCAGCGTTAACCAATCTATCTCCACCTTCACCGACACCGATGTTGATACAGACTTTGCTGATTCTCGGCATCATCATTGGATTTGCTGATTCACTCATTCAACCACCTCAGTATTAGGAAGTTTTTGGTCGCCAACAGCGAAAACATTGGATACTACAGTACCAAACTCTCCGAATTGAACTTCATTAGGCATACTTGAACGCTTAACGATGTATTCCTTAACATCAGCAAACTCACCAACGTGAGCTCCACCAGTCAAGTAACAACGAGTTCCTTCAGCGAATCTAATATGCTTCTTGACTTCTTGAGAAGGCAATGAAAGAACTAGAGAGTCGCCTGTGCTAAATTCTGTAGCATCTTCTACAATCATGTTTCTTCCATCATGAAGATTTAGTTGTGTTTTTCCACCCTTAATTGTTGTTTTACCATTGATACGGCAAACTTTGGTCTGAGCCTCTTTCTTAGAGATCGGACGGTATCGTAGTCTGCCCTTTCTATCAAGGATACAGCGATAATGGTCTTCACCTAGAGTTAGAACATCCATGAAACCAACACCACGACGAGCGTCTTTACAGACTCTGCCATCGATAGATGCTAAGTTGTTGTGAAGAATGTGTCTAACTTCTCTAGTAGAGTTTGCATATCCCAAAATATCTCTAATTACTACATTAAGAGGCATACATAATTCCAATGCATGTGCACCAGGTGCTGCACGTGTAACCCATATAGAGGTCTTACGTGGAAGTGGCCAACTTCTTGGCATTGCTAAGCGCTTCAAGTGATTACTGCTACCCATTATTTTCAACTCCTATTTCCGGTTAATTGTTGAATTCTCAACTTATCGGTTTCGTCAATCTTGACTACTACGACATTCGAAGCATGTACCGGTACTGCCTCTTCCTTGTTGTCCGATTTACTGGCTTTAGCGCCTTCAATGAACAATCGACCCTTATTTGAATCGACTCTTAATACTGAACCTGATAGTGGGTCTGCATTTCGCTTGCCACCGTGTCTCTTTCCTCCATTGGATAAATCTCCACGGATTACTCGAACTGTATCTCCGACACGTACCGTAACACTACGGACACCGTCAAAACGGGAATCTGGCTTGTCTAATTGTAGACGAGCAGACAATCGCTTACGCTTTTCATGCATTGGTGCATTGAAATGCGCTTTTCTTTGCTTTCCTGGTTTCATACTCTTTACCATTTTATCACCTCATACAATTTGCTTTGCATTTGCTGCAATACGTGGCCAGCGTTCTGCTGCTTCACGGGAAACTGGTCCTTTGATATCAGAACCTTGAACATCACCCTTTTCATTGGTAATGACACAAGCATTGTCTTCAAACTGAACCCATGTTCCATCGACTCTTCTAAAAGGTCTCTTTTGACGAATAATTACTGCGTTAAACATTTGTCTTCGTGTTTCAGGAGTTCCTTTCTTTACAGAAACCTTAGCAACATCTCCTACACCACCTGCAGGATATCTTCTCATGGTTCCTCCTAACTTTAGGATGTTTAGAACTTGAACGATCTTTGCACCAGTATTATCGGCAACTGTCAAACGAGCAGATGTTGGTAATCCTCTTGTTTGTCGGCCTGGAAGTCCTCTCATCAAGCTTCACCCCCAGTAACTTCAACAACACAGAATGAAACCGTCTTTGAAAGAGGTCTGCATTCCATTACTTTGACTGAATCGCCAATCTCTACATCCCCGATACAGTTTGGAAGATGTGCAGAAAGTACTCCAGTTCGCTTTTCAAAACGTTCATATTTCTGCATATATCTAACATTGTGTCTTTCAATGGTGATTGTCTTTTGCATTCCTAAACTGGATACCGTTCCTTCAAGAACTTGTCCTCTCAAACGAAGTCTTCCGTAAAACGGGCAATTCTCATCTCCATCCCACTCTCCAGTAGGGGGTTTTACATCTATTCCTATGTCTCGCATAAGTATCAGGCCATCCTATATTTTCGGTGGGTTCGGTTTTCTGGACGTTGTCCCACTAACGCCCCATCAATGACGACATTGCTATCGTCAATAGTGAATTTGATACTAGCCTTTCCAAGAATAACTTGATTGCCATTTTCTGACATCATGATTGTTTTCTTGGTTTCGTCAATGACTAGTCCTTGACGTCCTACTAGCGTATTATCTGCTGAAGAGATAACTTTCAAGTTACCTCCAAGCCAATTTGAATTGTAAATATTCATATCATCGCACCTCCACATTAAATCCATTGTTTTTCAAAACACCAGCGGCTTTTTTCTTGTGATCTCCTTGTAATTCGATTGTTCTTCCTTTTACTGTTCCGCCGGCTGCACATTTATTTTTCAGTAGTTTTGCTAATTGATTGATGTCTATTGCTGAGTCCTCGATTCCTTCTACTTTAGTAACTATTTTTCCGTATCTTCTTCTGTCTGTTGAAAGTATTGCGCATTGTTGTTCTTTTGCTATTTCTTGACATATGCAAAGTTCATCAGGTAAACCACAAACATTGCAAATTCCGCTCATAATTACTCTTCTCCTTAGATTCAGTTTTCTCTCATGTGTGTCTTAAGACGTGCAATGCTTCTTCTTGTTGCCTTGTAAGCACCTATGCTTGATGGAGTTCCACCAAGTGCTTTCTCAGCTCTTAGTTGAAGTAGTTCTTCTTGTAATTCTAGAAGTCTAGATTCTCGAGCATCCTTGCTCATTGAAGCAATATCTCTGTTTGAAACATAACTCATTCGCTCGCCTCCTCGACAACTTCTACTTCTGTAGTATCTTGTTCTGAACGAATTCTAAGTTCTTCTTCAGAAAAGACACTGATTTCGTGAGGAAGTTTGATTCCCTTACGCATGATTTGTACAGTTACACCTATTGTCCCTAGTTTCTTGATAGCGACTGAATATCCCTTGTCCATGAATTGAAGTGCTGTTTCACCGCAGTACTTAACGTGCCCAAGAATGAACTTTTGTGTTCTGTTTCTTGAACCTGTTAGTTTTCCTGCAACTGTTACAATAACTCCTCTTGCTCCAGATTCCATGATGTTAACTGCTGCACTTGCACCAGCTCTTCTGTAGTACCATCCTCTTTCCAAGGCTGATGCAATCTTGTTTGCCATAACTTGAGCATTCAATGTTGGGTCTGCCTTAGGTTCAAGGTCTTCAAAGCCAACAACAGAAAGTCCAGGATTATGAAGGTCAAATTCTTCCTCAAGTCTCTTTTGAAGATCGTTGATAATCTTACCTTTACGTCCAATAACTCTACCAGGTCTTTCTGCTAGAATCTTTACGCTAGTCCCGCTTGGTGTACGCTTGATTGTCAAGCCACCAAATCCTGAACCCTTGGTATTATCCATCAAAAATTCCTTGACTAATTGACGTTCGACATTTCTGTCTACAATTGTTCTAAGTATACTTTTCTTTCCACTCATGATATTCACCTCAGAATTCATCCTCCAACTCGTCATCTACTGTATTGAAATCTTCTAGGAATATTTCAAGATTAACTTGGTAGTGATTAGAAGGTGTTGCACGTCCACGAGCACGAGGAATCCAACCCTTTCTTATTTGTCCACGATGAGCTGCAATGTGAGTTATTTCCATCTCTTCAGCATCGATATCTTCGTATTGATGACGAGCATTATCCATTGCACTTTCGATCAACTTGATTATTTCTCTAGAAGCTTTTACAGGGTATCTTCCTGGTCCAACTCCACCTTTTCTGTGACCTACCATAGAAGGTCCAGAACGCTTTCTCTTCTTGTTTCCACTTCCTAAGCGGAATGGGACTGCTGGAGCCTTTTTCCTAATATCTGCACGGTCTGAATCAATCTTCAAAACTTCATTCAAATATGAAATTGCCTTACCTGCAGTCATATTCTTCACTGTTCTGCAAATCTCAAAGCAGTGTTTGACGTGCATATCGACATTGACTGCACGAGCGGTTGCAATACGGCTTCCTTGCAATAGTTGAGTGAAACCTTTTTGAGGTAATTGACGACGTTTTGTTCGTCTATCCATTTGACTTTGTTTTACCATTTCATTCACCTCACTTCAATGCTACGTGCTTAGAGGAACGGGTTGCTCCAACACCAGGTCCGCTGTGAGCAACACTACGACGAGTTATTGCAAACTCACCAAGGTAGTGCCCAATCATCTCTGGCTTAATATCAATCTCAACGAAATTTTGTCCGTTGTAGATAGCGATTCTCTTTCCTACAAATTCAGGAAGAATTGGCATATCTCTTCTGTGAGTACGTACTGTTCTACCAGAATTTCTGCGCATTCTTTCTAGGAAATGTTCGTTTTCCAAAGATAGACCGCGGCCAATACTTCTTCTTGCTCTTGATGGTAATAGTTCAATAACGGATTGACTTTCTGATTCTTCAGAAGGCCAAAGTTCCATTCCGGATAATTCTTCAATAGTGTAACCACGATATGTGAATTCTTTCTTCACACGACCAGTAGTTGTTGAAAGACGCTTACGTGCCTTTCTTCTACTTGCTTTAGGGGTCATAAACGACTTCTTTTTCTTTCTTGCCATACATAATCACCTCAAATCTTCTTTCCGCGACCTCTTCCAGTTCGCCTTGGAGCAATAATTCCAACCTTAGCACCAGGTGGAGTACCACGTGCTACAGAGTTAGGACCGTGAACAGCTTGGTGATTTCCACCACCATGCGGGTGGTCTACAGGATTCATTGCAACACCACTTACATGAGGATACAATTTACCTCTTGCCTTAGCCTTGTAGTATGCAGCACCTGCAGTTCTTAGAGGCATCTCATCACGGCCGTGCCCAGCGAGAACGCCAATTGTAGCACGGCAGTTGATAGAAAGTTCCTTTAGAGAACCTGATGGCATTCTAATACGAACTTTGTCGCCGATTCTTGCTTCAACATAGCATGAATTTCCTGCAGATCTTGCGACTTTACCGCCATCTCCAGGACGCAATTCAAGATTGTTGATTGCTGTACCTTCTGGAATATTACCTATAGAAGTAATATTTCCAGGTCTAAGCGAAACATTGTCACCAATAGCAACTTTAGTTCCAATTGCAATTCCTTCAGTTGCAACAACTAAGGTAGAGTCTCCATCTGGAAGGTCTATTTTTGCTAGTGGAGCAGAATGTACTGGGCTATGAATCAAATCTGAAACTTCACCTACTATACCATTAGCTCTAGGCATTTTATTTGCCCCTGGGAATTTATGGCTCGCAACACGATATCGTGGTGACGAACCTTTTCTCTGTGCACGTATTCTCTTACCCATGATTTCTCACCTCAGAATGCTCCTAGACGCATTGCAGCATCTTCTGCATCATATCCTTCTGCAAGCTTAACTGATGCATGCTTGCCGTGTTTTGTGTTACGAACATTTACTTTCGCAACTTCAACTTCGAAAATTGTCTTGACTGCTTCCGCAATTTCTTGCTTGGAAGCACTTCTTCTAACAATGAATTCTAATCTCTGTTCAGAAGAACGAGCATCCATCGATTTTTCAGTAAGCCATGGTTGAATAATTATATCGTACGCATTCATGATATCACCTCAGTTAAGTGCCTCCACAGCAGATTTTGTGAATACTGTAAGTCGGCCGATGTCTCCACCAGGCGCTAAATCTTCAGCATTCAGATCCTTAGCTGCAACTACATCGACACCAGGAAGGTTTCTAGCAGCCTTAGCCAATCCAGACTTATTCTTGACAACTAGTAGTATTGACTTAGGAGTCTTGTGGACTCTTCCTCTCATAGTTGCTTTACCAGCACGGATGTTTCTTCCATCACGTGCTCTTTGCAAATCATCGCCTAATCCAAGTTCATTGAATATTGCAATAACTTTACGAGTAGCAGAACCATGGTTGAAGGTTTCAATATCGAATTCTTCAGATTTTCCATCTCTTACCTCTACATAGTTTCCTAGGATAATTGGTAATGATGAAATTTCTTCTGAGAATCTGTGGCCTCTTGTGCTAACAGTTTCTAAATTAGTTGTAGCTGTAAGAGCGGAATCTCTTGCAAGTCTTCTCTCTTTCGAGTTTAACTTTCTTCCCCATTCTTTCTCAACTTTTGGTCCGTGCGCTCTACGGCCACCAAGTGTATGTGGATTTTGAGCACCTCGGCGTTGACCGGTTCTTCTCATAATTCTAGATACACCACGGCCCTTGCCCCACCATTCGACTGAATGCTTCATACCAGCCATTGGCTTTCTCTTTCCAATGTGCTTGCGAGAACCATATGCTTGTCTTCTGTTAGCACGGCTTGAAGCAACTGCTAACTTGATCAAATCTTCTCTTAGAGAACTATTGAATGATTCAGGAAGTTTGATTTTGGAACCATCTTCGACAGAAACTTCGAATGTTTCTTGAAGCCTTCCTGCATCTAATTCATCAGCACTGATATTATTAGTGATATCTTTTACGGAAACTTTCATCTTCATGCCCCCTGCTTAGATGCTGTACTAACATATGTGATTTCATAATCATGAAGTGTTTTGTCACTACCTCTTGTAGCATCACGGAATCTAATCAAACGCTTTGCTGGACCAGGTACGCTACCCTTCACTAGAATGTAATCCGAATTAACTTCACCATAGTGAAGGAAACCGCCTGCTGGGGTAATTGCATGGTCTTCTGGAGATGCGATTCTAAGTACACGCTTGTTGTACTCAGTTCTTTGGTGGTATCCTGTTTGACCACCTTGACGAATAGTCTTACGTACATATCCTGTTCCGAAGTCACCCATGTTTCCGTGTTGTCGGCGCTTCTTGGAGTTCTTGTGAGATTGTAATTTTCCACCGAATCTGCGAATAACACCTTGCCATCCGTATCCCTTGGTTACAGCGACAATATCTGTCAATCCACCTTCTTCAAAGGTATCTGCGAAAGAATATTCTTCACCTAACTTCTCTTTTGCATAGTTAAGTTGGTCTGAAATTGAACCACCATCAAGACCCATTTCCATGACGTCTGGAACCTTTGTAGGTACTCCAGAAACATTTCCTGGTTGAGTAGCAACAATTAATCTAACTTCACAAAGATCTGCGGATTCTAAATTTTCAAAATGCTTTTCTGCATCGTGCTCTTTCCTCTCTGGTAGTCTCTTGAATAATTCACTGAAAGCCTCTACGATTTGTTTTGCATCAGCCCAAGCCTCACCGATAGCTTGCTTTCCATAAGGAGTCATTTGGTATCCTCTGACACCAAGTATTCTCATCTTAGGGCACTCAACTACTGTTACTGGAACTCTAACTTCTTGTCCAGCAGATGGGCTTCTCGGGTTCAAATCACGAGATAGAATGTGGGTCATGCCTGCTTTCCAGCCTGCAAAACCTTGTACTCTAACTTCGCTCGCGTCGGTTGTTGGCCACGATTTTACGTGTCCGAATGGTCGGCTAGCACGCTTACGCGGACTAAACGCCATCGATCCTCTTCGTGGGTGACTTCTCTTTGCCATGTCGGATTCCTCCTGTATTTATACAACGAATTGGCCCCACCGTTGGGGGCGTACGAGGGCTGTCAGGATGAGAGAAGCCGTGACACTGCGCCCCATTCCGGCGAACCCGGAGTGAGACTGTTGGGGTCCTCGGGGGATGGCCCAGTATGTCTGGCTACTCACCTTTGAGCATCCATCCGACTTACCTCCCGTATATGAGTGGTTCGGTCATCATTGGGTTTGAGTAACGCGGTTTAACTTGGATAATTACCTATCATTTTTTATCATTTCTGAGCAAGAAAATAGTGTAATAAATTATCACCATCCTTTTGAACCCTCGACCAAAACGCTATGATATGGCAACCATTATTCATCCATTTTTGAATGATGGTGTTGAAGCAAGAGCGTATCAAATTCGTTCGCTAAGGACTGCATTGACCTCTTCTAGCCTAATGGTTATGCCTACTGGATTTGGAAAAACTGCTGTTGAATGGATGATTATGGCTGAATATCTTAATTTTGGCAATGGTAAGATATTGCTAATCGCACCGACAACAGGACTTGTAGAACAACAACAAAGAATGGCAAGAGAGATGATTAAACTCGATGATGCTAAGATTTCACGATATACTGGGGAAACTGCACCCGCTAAAAGACCCAAAATTTGGAAAGATGCAAAAATTATCATGGCGACTTCGCAAGTGATTAGGAATGATGCTCAGAGTGGATCTATTGATCTAAGTGAGGTCTCTTTGTTGGTGGTGGATGAAGCTCATCATGCAACTGGAAATCACGCTTATGCACAAGTTGGAGATTTATACTTGGAAGCAAAACCTGATGCTATGGTTCTTGCTGCAACAGCAAGCCCTGGTTCGAATGAAAAAAATATACTCGAGGTTGCTAAAAGACTTGGAATTGAAAGGCTTGATGTCTCAAGACGTGAAGAACCTCTGCTAGAACCATACTCTGTGGAATTAGATAATATTCCCATACGTCTTGACTTACCTGATGAATTAATTACCTTAATTCATCCGCTCCAAGCACATCAAAATGAAGAAGTAAAGAGGTTGCAGAGATTGGGATTTTTAGCACCTACTCAGCATTTAACTTCGAAAATAATCGATGCTGCCCAAAAAAATGCTAGCATTGCAATCCAAAGAAGAGATGCTAGAGGATATGACGCCGCAAGAAGAATTTCTGACTTAAGGAGAATGCACTTGCTCATCGATTTACTAAAAACTCAAGGAATGAAATCTGCCACCTCATATCTACAGAGAGCGGAGGAAGATGGCCGAAGTGGAGATAGAGGTACAAACAGATTTGTTTCACTAGGCCCTGTTCATAATTTTAGAATCGCTGCTAATGATTTACCTGAGTTACACCCAAAGACTGAGAAAGTATATTCTTTAGTCACTCAGCAATTAAAAGAAAAACCACAAAGTAAGATTTTGATATTCACAGAATTTAGAGATACGGTCGAAAATCTAGTCTTAAGACTTCAATCTATAGAAAATGCAAGCGTTGATAAATTCATTGGTCAGTCATCGCGAGGCAAGAGAAAGGGAATGAATCAAAAGCAACAATTAGAACAATTGAAGAGATTTCGTTCTGGCGAAATAAATGTCCTTGTAGCCACTTCAGTTGGAGAGGAGGGTTTGGATGTTCCTTCAGCAGACTTAGTATTGTTATACGAACCTGTACCAAGTGCAATTAGGGCGATTCAACGTCGAGGCCGTACTGCTAGACAATCCGATGGTACTGTAAAAACTCTAATCACTAAAAATACTAGAGATGAATTTGTTCATTCTGCTGCGAAAATTCGTGAAGAAAGGATGTATGTATTGTTGGAACGAATTCAAAAAAGAGGTCGTTTGCCAAGAAGGCCACCTGCAACCAATGATGTTCTGAATAATTTTAGAGTCAAATGCTCAAAAGATGAGATAATAGATGCTGCAGAATTTCTGCAATTGGAAATAGAACGACTTGTTTCTGATTTGCCGTTCAAGAGCACTGAAGAAAATATTCAAAAAGAGCCGCTGAAAACTGATTCAGATAAATCACAGCCAACGGTAGAACCTAGTGATAGAAGACCAAGAAATCAAACCGGATTGGATAGTTTTTTCCAAAAGAACGATGACAATATTGAACTTAACCCAGTTGAACATCGTATCAAAGAATCTTCTACAATTTCTTCTGCACAAAAAGAAATAGAGAGCATGATGGATGAATTAAATCACAAGATTGTATTGGATCATCGTGAGTCTTCATCCACATTAGCAGCATATTTGCGTAGTATGGGATTTGATGTTGAATTCCAATATTTAGATTGTGGAGATATAAAAATCACCGAGGAAATACTAATTGAAAGAAAAACCTCTAGGGATTTATTGAACTCTATAACCGATGGTCGATTGCTGAAACAGTGTCATAATTTGGTCAAGAACTGCATTCATCCCTTACTATTGATTGAACTAGGAGAAGTTGGTTCAGCTGTTCACCCTAATGCGGTTTTAGGAGCTATGGCTCACATAACATTGGATATCGGAATACCTGTTATGATGACAAAGAATACATTGGAAACTGCTCACTTTCTTTCGATTGCAGCGAAAAGGCAGTTTGACCTATTTGAGACTTTGAAAAAGTCTTCATCTGAACTATTGGATGAAGACGAAATTAATTTGAAAATTACTAGCGCGAAGAAAGAAATTGAACTACTCTTAACAGATGAATCATATCAATCTCCATTGCTTGAAAGATGGAAGAATGATGCATTGGAAACTAAAATACAACTAATCTGTAACATCATAGGAATGGATCAAGACACTTCTCGGTTTCTCTTGCAACACTTCGGCTCAATAGCCGCCTTACTAACTGCAAGTGAAAAACAATTTATGGAAATTGAACACCTAACAAATGATGATTGTAAAAAAATAATCAAATCAATCAATCTTCAATAATTTGAACTATGCATTCTCCTTCAAGTTTAATTGGATATTTATATTTCAAACCTTTCTTATTTTCTATCGAAGAACAATCAAACCCTGAAGCCCTAAATGCTCTATCTAACTCACTCAAGAATTGGAATCTGGCATGGGACGCGACTTGAACTCCTTGTTCAGAATTGAAATAATCTATCAGTTCGTGTATTGTTTTCCCATTTAGGGAGTTTTCATATTTGTTATAAAAGTCAGAAAGATACTTTTGTTTATCGACACGAGCCATGGAAATTTACTATATCTACTGTATATAAGATATATTCAGCCGCCAATTACCTTAGCACGTGTTCTTAGTTGAGCAAATCTATCAGGGAAGTGGCCAAAAGCAAAAGCAACTAATTCAGCAAGATGCATTATTGGCATACTAGTATCCTTATTTGTCTTCCTTCCTGCCTTTGTTTGATATGAATCGAGATTAGCGTGAGAAACTGTACAAGCACTGACCATCACTTCAGCGCCACTGGTCTTTGCATCGGAAATAACAGAAGCAATAAGAGACATGACTGGTTTATCAAGCGTTAGAAGAGATGGCGCTCCAACGCTTTGACACTTCAAGTCATAGTCGACTGGAGTTCCTCCTAATGCAGTAATTAATTGCTCCATATATGTCGGCATAAATGGGTCATCGCCTGAACATGAGCCTTCCTTTTGCATGTATGGCCCATAATATGCTCCAACATTCAAATTGATTGGGTTAACCACTGCATCATTGATTTTCTCAAGACCTATTTCCTCAACTAAATAATGCAAAAGGTGCCATGAGTTTGCTTCACCAGAATATTCTACACCTGTGGAGCGAGCGATAAGATTGTTCAATTGAGCGGTGTAAACTGGATCTGCTTTCAAATCTTCAATAGTATCACACATAATTCCATGACTGGTTGCACAAGTTGTCATGACATCCAAACCCTTCTCTTCAGCCAATGCTAGATTACGGGCGACTAATGCATGTTGTAGTTTAGGGGATGCTTGACGAATGATATTTCCACCATCGCTACTTGCTTTTGGCAACTCAATAAGTTCGATTCCTAGAGTGCCACATAAAGGCTGAATACAATCTTCAACTTCCATTGATGCTGCTCTAGCAACGTTTCCCGGATAATACGCTATTTTAGCCATAAAATCACCTTAGAACCTCTGGTCAATTTCATTGAATAAACCTACAACCTGATGGTGATCTTTGACTTTCTTGTTAAACATGTTTGGAATTTTACCAATACCTGCTGGAGGTAAAATCAATGCTTGAAGACTTCTAAATGGAGGGGTACCATTTCTAGTAAATCCTAATACCATTCTTGCAGAAACACCATCAAATACATTGCTGATTAAGCCAATTGGCCCCAATACTTGGCGGTAAAGTGTTGTTTCATTCAAATTACCAGTCCATTTGACACTACGTCCATACCATTTGACAAGACGTCCATGAGGACCTCTGTAATTAGTCTGGTTCAGGATGTAAGAACGAACACTATTCAATCCTTTAGCTGCTGTCTTTCCTTCAATTCCATATCGAGAGATGGAAGCTAAATCTGCCTCAGCCCAAACACCTGTTGCACTGTTTAATGTTGAAATCAATGATTGTTTGTAAGCATCTCCAGAACGAGGGTCAATAACTCGATTCCATCTTTGCAAATGGACACCAGGGCCTTCATACTCTGAGTCATAACTAACAGTATCAGACATTGAGTGAAGTAGGTAGTATGAACCGATATCATTCATTGCGTGAAGTGTCAGTGCCTCTTCAGAATTCATTGTGCCAACAGCAGAGCCATTAAGCAAGTATTCACCTTCTCTAGGTTCTGATACCATCCATGGTTTTGCCTTTGAACGGTTTTCTTCAAATTTCGAGTAATCAACAACTAAGTCTCTAATGACCGGATATCCTGACAATGGTTCTATTTTCAAAACTCCTGTGCTGCTAACTAATTGAGAAACACAGGCCAAATCAGCAAGAACTAGACGATTATTTACTCTCAATCCTGCTGTAGCAGTACCCGAACCATTTCCTGCCCTAAATGAAAGACTTCCATCAACATCATTCTTGACTGCATAAAGTAAGTCTTGAACTGTTGCATTGGATGGAATGGTACACTCAATTGTGTCCCAACCAGATTGAGCATCAACTGGACAGTAGCGGAATAATTCCACTGTTATGGAAATTTCTGATTCGTCTATCAAACCTGGTGCAAAGTCGCCTGAAGCAACTTCTTCCCCGGTACCTGAGCCCATAGCCATTACTTCTTCTAAAAGTTCGATTTGAAGTGTACCTGATGAATCTACACAGGCAATCCTTGAAAGTGCTTCAGAGACCCATTCACCCCATGGTATGTCAAAGTCTACATCACATAATTTGATTTCATGAACTCTATTTGCACCAAGTGCTTCATATTTCGAATCCCAGTCTAATCCAGCCTTACAAAATTCATCATAAGATGTATCTCCGATTGCACAAATACTGAAACTTACTCCTGAAAGAGATGGTGATTGAGAACTAACTGTTTGCCACAATGTTTCAGCATTATCTGGCATTTCTCCTTCCCCCCATGTAGAGGTAATGATTAGTGTCCTCTTGTGATTAGCAAGAGTTCCTGCATCAAAACCATCCATGTCATAAACTGTTGGAACTAGTCCATAGTTGGCAGCTAGTTTAGCAGTTTTTTCTGCTAATCCTGCTGCATTTCCAGTTTGTGAACCAAACAAGATGGAAAGGGATCTATCTCCTTCCAGTAACGCATTTAATTCATCGCTTGCTTCTCCAGATTTAACTGATGCACTCGGCGCCTCGGTTGCAGTCTCTGCAACCACTTCAGAGGCATCAACTGTGATTGTCCCAGTGTCTAAATCTGACATCACTTGCAATGCTGAATTAGCCCACTTTTCCCATTCAGGCTCATAATCTACATCACACAATTGTATGTCATGAACTCTGGTAGCTCCTAATTGATTAAATTTAGAATCCCAATCTAAGCCTGCTTTACAAAATTCATCATATGAAGTATCACCAATTGCACAAATAGAATAGTTTACTGAACTCAAACTTGGATTTGCCTCACAAGTATTAACCCATATTGACTCTGCATTATCAGGCATTTCTCCTTCACCCCAAGTTGAAGTTATGATAAAAACACGTTTAGTATTAGAGAAATCATTAGGTTTTATCGCTCCAATGTCCACTACTTTTGCTTGAAGGTTAAACTTTTTAGCAAGCTTTGCTGTTTTAGCAGCAAGTTCCTCGGCGTTGCCGGTTTGTGAACCAAAATAGATTGTTAGTTGTCTATCAGATACCTCTGGCATACTGCTCACCTATTGTTTCCAAACCGCCTTAGTCTTTGAAGGTTGCTTGCTCTCCCTACGGGAGAGGGCATAGAAATCATCATTTTTGATTAGCCAAAATCACATATGGAAATCGCCCATATCACCCATGTCATCTCCCATTGAGACCCCTTTGGATGAAATGACATCGTCAATTCTCAAAATCATTATTGCTGTTTCTGTAGCAGATTGAATCGCTTGTTCTACAACACGCATTGGCTCAAGGACATTTGCCCCTTTCATATCGACAACTCCGCCTTCATAAACATTGATTCCAGCATGTGTTTGGCCATCTGCATGAGCCTTACGTAATTCAATTAGAGTAGTTACTGGATCTAATCCTGCGTTTTCAGCAAGCGTCCTAGGCACGATTTCTAATGCTGAAGCGAATGCTTCTATTGCCATTTGCTCTCTTCCACCAACTGTTTCAGCAAATGTTCTCAAATCACGAGATAGGGCTGCAAGTACGCTGCCTCCACCAGTTAATACTGCTCCATCTTCCCAAGCCACAGATACAACTCCTACTGCATCGTCAAATGCTCTACGAATTTCATCGACAACGTGTTCAGTCCCACCTCTAAGCAGAACTGAAACAGATTTTGCTTCAGGGCAACCTGTGATAAAAGTCATTTCAGATTCACCGATCTTCTTTTCTTCTACTTTCTCTGCATGTCCTAAATCATCTTTTGAAAGGTCATCTAGATTGGTGACTATATTTCCACTTGTGGCTTTTGATAATGCCTCCATATCAGATTTCTTTGCTCTTCTAATTGCAAAAATTCCTGCTTTGGACATATAATGCTGAGCAAGTTCATCAATTCCTTTTTGACAAATTAATACATTAGCACCTGAGTTTTGAATTTTCTCAACCAATCCACGAATATAATTCTCTTCTTCTTCAAGGAACATCGAAAGTTGATTAGGGTCTGTAATCTGAATTTTAGCATCTACTTCGGTTTTCTTAACTTCAATGGCTGAGTTGACAAGTGCAATTCTAGCATCCTTAATTGAACGTGGCATTCCTGCATGAACTCTTTCTTTGTCAAGTATTATTCCATCTATCAATGATGAATCTTTAATCGAACCACCTTGTCGCTTTTCGACTTTGATATCTGACAAGTCAACAAATCTCTGACCTGTTTCAATTACTCCAACCGCATTGACTGAACGAACACATATGTCTGCCATGAAAGTCTTAACCGCACCTGCAGATTTACCAGTAAGTGCTGTCTTTGCAACTTCCATTAGAACATTATCATCATTCATTGTCTCAATCCCATGACTTTCTAGTAACCCAACTGCCTTTTCAGCAGCTAGTCTAAATCCTTCGCAAATTACAGTTGGGTGAACATTCTGCTCGATTAAATCTTCACTTCTCTTCAACAATTCTCCTGAAAGAACAACTGCAGTAGTAGTTCCATCGAAACAATGTTGTTCTTGAGTTTTGGCAACTTCGATAATCATCTTGGCTGCAGGATGTTCAATGTCCATCTCTTTGAGAATTGTTGCGCCGTCATTAGTAATGACAACATCACCCATAGAATCTACTAACATTTTGTCCATCCCTTTAGGGCCCAAAGTTGAACGAACTGCGTCGGCAACAGCCTTTGCCGCTGCAATATTATTCGATTGAGCAGTTCTACCTCGGGTTCTTTGTGTTCCATCTTTCAAAATAAATATCGGTGCTTGTCCATTACCATACATAATCAACTCCTCCTATACATGGCGAGGAAGAGGTAGTCTTGAACCCTACGCTTGAGAAATCGATACAAAATTTCGAAATCTCATTGATTACCATACTGTTCTAGCCATTGATGGCCATAGGCATTCCATTGATCCATTGACCAACCTTGAGGCAATCCAGAATCAGGTAATGGTGGGCCAGCAGGTGTTTGTGGCTGTACTGGGGCAGGTGTCGCAACAGGTGCTGGGGCAACAGGCGGCGCACCACTTGGAACTGAAACTGCAGGAGGAGATGCTGTTGGGATTGTAGGAGCAGACTTCACCGCGCTATAAGTCGCAGAAATACTATCTTGATAGCCATCGTCTCCCCATCCGGGGTAATCATCTTCATCTTCACCTGTATTCTTCATAATTCTAACCAATGCGACAATTCCAAAAATCATTACTACAATGAATGCTACCCAAGTCAATGCACCGGTTACGTCAAAAGATGATTCTGCTGAATCATCACTTTCAACACTGACCTTTCTCAATTGAATTTGTATTGTAGATTGAGCAGCATCACTAACTGTTTCAGAACGAGCCCAAAGAGTAATTTCGGTCATGAATGTTTCATTTTGAAGATTCATTAGTGTTGTTTCTGTTACTTCAAATGTAATTACAACTTCGCGAACTTCTTCAACACCTAAGACAAATTGTAAGTCGCTACTGCTGATTCTAGATTTTAGCCAATTCTTAGAATCACCATCGCTAATATCCATAACAATAGATTGTGCTGTTGAATATTGATTTCTAACTTCTACAACCAACTCAACTTCATCTTCCCAAGTGTCAATAGTAACTTGTGGAGAAGGCAAAATTTTAACCCACTCATTTTGACTACCAACTAGATATGAAGAGCCACCAGAAGAAGTTACTGAAGTGTCAAATTGACTGGTTGCTGTGATATCTAGGTCCAATGTTCCACTTGTTCCGGGAATAAAAGAGAACTCAACAGAAACATTGTAACTCGCACCACTTGGAATCACTGGCGTCTTATCTTGATCTACAAGATTGGTGAATTGCGCATTCATTCCTTCAGGAATGTCCATTGACATATTAAAGGTGTCATCTAAATTACCATCATTTCTAACTTCAAAAGTCATAGTACGAGCAAGGTCACCAGGAATGTATGATTCTTCGGACTCTCTTGTTTCCACAAATACTGATGCGGTATCAAGAATATCTACTTGTATGGTATAGGTTGTCTTTATCGATGGGTCTGCCACATTTGTTGCAATTACTTTGACATCATAGAATCCTGGCTCGATTCCTATCGACATAGGAAGATTGAGGTAAAATCCATACGATTCACCCCATTCAGCCATTAGAGGAGTCTGTTTCTGTGATTCTTCAACATATGATCCAAGTTTGTATATTGAATTGACGACACTAATTTCATATGATTCTGGACTATTTCCATCATTGCTTAATGTCATTAGAACCATTTTAGGAATACCATTTGCATATCCTTCAACGAATGTTCTTCCGTTTTCAATAGTGAATTGATCTAGGCTCGGTTCGAGGGAGAAATCTTTCAAAATCGGAACTTCAATGTTTCTAGACATAGTTGTTGTTCCTTCTAAATCTCCCGAAGTCCTTGTTGCACGAATCAAGGTAGATACCAATTCTGGAGTTGCTTGTGATGCTGCTGTAACATTGAGATTTAGCATAACCTGTTCGCCTTTTGTCAAATATTTAGATGTCACAACATTTCCTGAATCATCATAAATTATTCCAGTCCATCCATCAGAAGAGAATGTTGATGTCAAAATAAATGTTGCATCAAGATTACCAGTATTTACTAATTTGAAAGGAATTATTCCAGATTCGCCTGGGTTCAAAGTTAGAGCATTCAAACTTGTTTGAGAGGTTATTGATACTCTGTACTGTGAATTGATGGATAGGGATGTGCTATTTCTTGCTTTTTCTCCACTGTTTTGACTACTAGCATCAGTGAACCAAATATCCCAGTCCTGCTGTTGAACATCAGCACCTGGAGGTACTGATAAATTAGCCCAAACTTCAGTTGTTTCACCAGGACCAACCGGAGGGATTACAACATTGAAATCATTATCATTTGGATTATCTGTATCCAATCTTAATTGTGGATTCATAGGGTCCATCCATGAAGCATTAGAAACACTAGTTTCTGCTCTAAATTGAACATTTTTATAACCATTATTTGTGACCATACAATGCCAAGAAAGAAGACCGCTTGGATATCCTTCAAAACCAGTTGAAGGATTATTACAATCAGCAGTCAGTGTATAATCATCTACCTTTGATATTCCAAAATGTACGAAATCATCAAAATGCATTCCTTGTGTTGCGCCTGAACTATCAGATTTGAATACAAGTCCAAAAGTCCAAGAATTGCCTCCTAAAAATAGATCAGGATTTGCTAAAGTTGGAATTTGCGACCATTCGACTTGTGGGTCCCAAGAGAAGTTCTTCCATTGATTAGGTGCTGGACTTGGATTGCCATTTGCTAAGTCCCAATGAATCGATGACATAGAGTCTGAGAAGTTACCATTATTCCTCCAGAATTCCATATATGCTGAATCCCCTGCACCCATTGTCCCCCATGCCTGAACATGTATTTGGGAAGAAATGTAATTTGATGAATAGAATAGTGACCTGCATACAGGTATGCCATATGAATTTGTCATTCCTGAATCCAATTGGTCATTTCCACAGTTAACTGTTGAACTATAGTATGATTGAACCAATCTATCAAAGGCACTAGATGGAT
>MDTC01178075.1_pt1 | contig 20515 bp, 17 predicted proteins | sample 811181 | NCBI WGS metagenome assembly MDTC01 (sample SAMN05326644, study PRJNA326480) | marine metagenome | isolation source: seawater | place: Pacific Ocean: North | collected 2011 | reverse complement strand
TGATAATTCCGATGCATTCCCTAATGACGCTAATGAAACAACAGATTCTGATTCTGATGGAGTAGGTGATAATGCTGATGTATTCCCTAACGATGCCAATGAAACTCTAGATAGTGATATGGATGGAGTTGGAGATAATTCTGATGCATTCCCCAACGACCCTGCTGAAACTCTAGATTCTGATATGGATGGAGTCGGTGATAATGCCGATGCATTCCCTAACGACCCTAATGAGAATCTGGATAGCGACATGGATGGAGTCGGAGATAATTCTGATGTATTCCCTAACGATGCCAATGAAACTTTAGATTCCGATAATGATGGAGTGGGTGACAATGCTGATGCATTCCCCAACGACTCATCAGAAACCCTAGATTCAGATCTAGACGGTATTGGAGATGGTATTGATGCATGCCCAAATACTCCTTTAGATTCAACGATTGATCAATTTGGATGTTTAGATTCAGATGGTGACGGAATCTCAGACACCATTGATGCATTCCCTAATGATGCTAATGAAACTCTTGATTCAGACATGGATGGAACAGGAGATAATTCCGACGTATTCCCTAATGATGCCAATGAAACACTTGATTCAGACATGGATGGTACCGGTGATAATGCTGACGCATTTCCACAGGATGCGAATGAAACCATGGATTCGGATGGCGATAATGTAGGAGATAACTCCGATGAGTTCCCAGATGATCCAGATGAATCTGTTGACACAGATGGTGATGGAGTTGGAGACTATGCTGATGCGTTTGATAACAATTCGCTAGAGACTACTGATACCGACGGCGATAACGTAGGTGATAATTCAGATGAATTCCCAGAAGATGCAAACGAATCCAAAGACTCTGATGGTGATGGAGTTGGAGACAATGCTGATGCTTTCCCGGATGATGCAAGTGAAACCATGGATTCGGACGGTGATGGAGTAGGAGATGTGGCTCAATTAGCTGCTGAACAAAAGGCTGAACAAGAAGCAGAACAAGATGCTGCTGACCAAAAACAACTACTGATAATAATCGGTGTAATAGTTGGAGTAATTGCAGTTGCAGTTGTTGTATTCTTGATGGTTCGTAAGAATGATTCAGACATATCTCTGACCAAAGAATTGGAACCTATTTCCTATTCTTCTGCTCCTGGCCAAAGGTTCTCTAATCCAGCAGGAGTATCAGTGGGTACCCCTGTGATTTCAACACCTGTACCAGAACCAGTGCAAGTTATCGAGCCTACAATACTCCAACAATGGACTGATGAAGCCGGACATACATGGGCAAAGATGAGCGATGGTAGTACCAAATGGTGGAATGGAACAGATTGGCAAGATGTTTGAACTTAATTGGGCTCGCGCAAGTGGTCGAAAGCTCCGGGTAAATATGTCCAACATAAATCGTCTTTAGTAGTACCATCATAGTGGTTTTTTACTCTTTCATCATTAGAAACTTTGTCATGATATTTCATCAAATTAGGATAACGAGCGATTACATGGGATTCGATTCCATCATAGTTTCCTGAAAACAGACCAAATAATTCGGTGAATAATTTGAGGTCTGCTATACTCAAATCATCGGTATTCGCAGCCCATCCTGAAACCGATTCACCAACTTTATTTTCGAGGATTTGAACATTGTTTGAACCGGCTCCACCGGATTCAAAAAGGGCTCTCCTTAGGCGAATCCTTTCATCAGCATCTGAGAGACCAAATGTAGTATCCAAAGCACGAGCTAAGGGACCCATTCCATCAAGAAACTCGTTAGCCTTAGCATTTTGATAATCATCTTCTGGAATTAGTCCAGCATATTTGCCAATATATCTCAAGATTGCAGATGATTCTGCAAGAGTTCCTTCGGGAGTTTCCAGTACTGGTAGCATCCCCCAAGGTAATTCTCCATCTGCCTTCATTTCTTGAAAGGTTTCACCGTTTACTAAAACATCTTCCCATTCCATTCCTGACAAAGAAAGTGCTAGCCTACTTGCTTCTGCTCTCCCGGGTACAGGGAAATATATCAAACGCATATTTTAACCCAAATATACTACGGTTTTCATCATATCTATTCGAAATCAATGGCATGATACGCCATATTTTTTCAACCGCCAATAATTATACGGCCAAGGAGTAATAAATCCAACAAATAGCATGATAGGAATTACCCACCAAGTAAGTATGGCCCCACCAGTCATTAGATAATCAACTAAGTTCATCGCAGCCTCCATAGCGACCATTGAGATCAATGACATGCCGATTGCTACCTTGAAAGCCTCACTAAGGATCATTTGTTTCGCTAAAATTAGCGTCTCTAATCCAATTGAAGTAAGTAGTCCGTTAATCATTGCTAAAACCATAATACTCATCGGCGACCATCCTGATTCTGTAAAAATAAATTGGAATGCTGCAATCGTCCCAAAATCACCGATTGAACACCCGATTAAGCACCATTTCGTATTGTGTGCAGATTGTTTCCAAACGGCAGAATCAGACCAAGAAAAATCAGAACCTACTGTGAAACCACAACTTACGATCGCTGCTGAAATTTCTTCATTCAAGTCACCCTCATGGTCAATTATAGCTTTACCAACCTCGACATTTGAAGATTTAATACCAGGAATCAGATCTAGAGCAGTTGATAATTTACTAACGCATCCATCGCATGACATCCCTCCTATCTCAAAGGTAGATGTTTCCATGTGCCCTCCAATTGTTTTAGGTGTTTGAACCTACTCATGACTTGGGATAAGAAATTATCAAAAATCCACCTCCATAGGAGGTGTCAATACCCAAATGACTCAAAGGGAGGTAATATCACCGACCAACATGGCGGGGGAGGAAATCGTTGACGACGCTCCTCTAGATGTGCATGATGACATGCAATTTCGACTTGGCGATATAGAGTTGCAAAACTTATTTTCAGATTTACATCCTTCTCTGGCAAGAATTGATAGATTGCGAAGAGAATGGAAATTCCAATTCAAACTACTGTTTAGGGAATGGACTAGTGCACACTGGATCGCATTGGGCACTGGCCTCATGGCATTCCTTCTAGGGTCGGTTTCTGGAGAACTCTTTGGAGGAGGAGATTCAAAGGTCGTTGGATTGGATGGTATTTCACAGGTTGGTGGATTTGGATTTTTCCAAATGGTTATTTCGGGATTACTATGGCTATGGTTTGGATTACAGATCGCATTATTATTCCCTATTATGCGCAGTAATATGTTCAATATTATCATAGTCTGGCTTGCAGCATTTTTAGCACAACTATTCCTTCATGTTCCAAATCCTAATTTCCCAAGTGGTGCATCGATGGGGGATATGCTAGGAGGAATCGTATTAACTGCAGTAGCAGTATTTTTCACCTATTTCTTTTGGAAAGCAGTTTCCGAAACCCGTGACATGCATGTGCAAGAGCATCACGTCCATACAGATGTCCGAGTGATGGAAAGGGCGATGGAAGAACACAGTCTGTATGCATGGAGTACAATGGTTATTTTTTGGGTTGTAATTCTGATTATCAATGGCTGGTCGGGTGCTCATTTTGTAGCTGACAGAAATGCTGACAAGATTGGGATACTAATCCTACACATCATAACCGGATTCATGGCAATTGGAATATTAATGCAGATTTTTTGGTTCCCACAACGCATGCTAGGAACTGGAACTCAAGTTCGGACAAAGGCCGCAGCATATGCTGATGCTGAATTACTAGATACAGGAATGTCGGTTGCTGCTGAGGGAGTCTGTCCTTCTTGTGAGGCTCCCGCTCCAATAAACAGAAACGATGTTGGAGACCTCATTGTTGATTGTAATTCCAAAGAATGTAATCGTCGCGGTCCCGCAGGAAAAGAATGCGAAGGCTGTAATGAGAAATATCCAACCCGGTTAGCATGCCCATCGTGTGGACTAAATAGCCCAGTAGGAGATTACCTTCCTGATTCGGAGGCATGGTGATGTTCCGTAAGAGAAGGGAAGATTTCCCAACTCTCAGGGCTGAATCTCCGCCTGCATATCTGGATAATGCTTGTATGACGCTTAGGCCTGATTCGGTTATTGATGCAATAAAAACCTATTATGAACAATATCCAGGATGCGGAGGTCGTTCAGTTCACAGATATGCGACCACAGTTTCAAGAAAAATGGCTGGAACCCGTAGAAAGATGGCTGAATTATTTAATGCTCCAAATACAGAGGAAATCGTTTTTACAAAAAACGCTACACATTCTCTTAATCAAGTTGCTAAAGGACTTTCTTGGCAAAAGGGTGACGTGGTTTTAACTACCGACCGTGAACATAATTCCAACCTTGTTCCATGGTTGCAACTTGAAGAAGAATTAGGAATTGATCACCGTATTGTTAAGTCCAATGATGACAATACCTTCAACATGGAAAATTTTGAGAAAGCATGTGCTGATGCTGGAGATAATCTGAAGATGATATCCCTTTCCCATGTAGGAAATTTGGATGGCGTTGCTGTACCGATTAAACAAGCTGCTAAAGTGGCAAAGGACCATGGAGCATTATTCTGCATCGATGGTGCACAATCTACTCCACACATGAAAGTCGATGTGCAAGATTTAGGAGTTGACTTCATGGCATTTTCAATTCACAAAATGATGGGACCTTCAGGCATGGGTGGCCTATGGGGTAAAATGGAATTATTAGAAAATATGAGGTCCATTCAATCTGGTGGTTCAACTGTTCAAACCTCAAATTATGATTCTATGACCTGGTCTAGCCCTCCTGCAAAATTCGAAGGAGGTCTAGGTAATTATGCTGGAATACTTGGAACCGATGCAGCCATAGATTATCTATCTGGATTAAATTTAGATGACATCCACCAACATGAAGTAAGATTGAATAAAGTGATGACTTCAATTATCAAAGATGTCAATGGCATCAATATCATTGGACCAACTGATGCCTCTAAGCGAGGTGGTATTTGTTCTGTATTGCTGGATGGTTTAGATGCCCATGATATTGCATTAATTCTGGATGAGGCTGCAGGAGTAATGGTTAGAAGCGGTATGCATTGCGTACATTCTTGGTTTAACGACAAAGGTATAGACACCGGTTCACTAAGAGCAAGCGCATACCTATACAATACTGAAGAAGAAGTAAAACTATTTGCAGAAACACTGGTAGAAGCTGTTGAAACCATGAGTTGATAGCATGGATGAGATTCCACCGATTTCCCAATCAAAGGATGATAATTTATTCAAGGATGATTCTGAATTAGATTTTATCAGAATGCTAACCATGGGTTGCATTGTTCTGATGTTGGTAGGACTAGGCTGGTACGGATATCAAATATTTAGCGGTGAGATTTCATTGGTGGGGCCTGGACAAATAGTACTGGAGCAAGATGAGGAATTCGATTCACTAATACAATTAGACCAAGTTTCAGACCTCAAAGGTGATGGTGTCAAAGTATGTATTGTAGATACAGGTATAGATCTGGAACACCCTGATTTATCAAATGTAAATCTAGCAGGTTGGTCTGACTTTATCGCTAGTAAAAATACGCCCTATGATGATGAAGGGCATGGAACGATGATGGCTGGAATTTTAGTTGCCGACGGCGGTCTTACTGGAGTATCTACTGGAGTTGAATTATTCGTGGCTAAAGCATTAGCATCCAATGGAAGTGGAGATGATGCTATTGTGTCTGAAGCTGTGGACTGGTGTATTTCTAGCAATGTACACATCATCTCATTATCACTTGGAGGTGCCCCCGGAATATTACCTACATTTTTGGGAGGCGATGCGCTTGAAGGCTCAGTTGATGATGCATATAGTGCCGGAATTGTAGTGGTAGCAGCAGCAGGAAATGATGGTGAAAATGATGACGGAGATGTTGCTTCCCCGGGCAGTGTTTCAACGGTTATCTGCGTGGGTGGTGTCGATGAAAGAGGTGCTCTTTGGAGTGGTAGTTCTGTAGGAGATAATAATGGAAATGCAATACCGTTCCGATGGATTCGATTTGATCCAGACAAGAAACCTGAAGTCGTTGCTCCAGGCAAAGATGTACCTGTCATAATGTCTGGAGGAGGTTGGGGATTGGCTTCTGGAACAAGTGCGGCCACTGTATATGTCACTGGAGCAATAGCACTAATGTTTGAACAAAACCCCGAATTAAAAGCAGGAGAAAGTCAGAGTGGCGAAGATACTCTAGATGACATCAAACAATGGATAATGGATTCTTCAAAACCAAAAGATGGACAAACTGGCCATGATAATCACTACGGCTATGGGTTGTTACAAATTGAAGATTTAATCGAAAGTTCTTCCAATTAATCTTTGGAAAGCCATGCAACAATTGTACCGCCAAAAATAGGCATGAATGCGATATGATAATTTTCAGTAGTCGATTTAATTAATTCCATCCATTTGTTGAATCCAATAACGTCTGGATCTTCTTCAGTTCTATCGCCAACTGGCGGAATAGGTTCTACAGTGAATAAAACTCCATTTTTCGACATCAGGGGCAACATCGATTCGATATCAGAAGCAATCTGACCCAATTGTGAATTAACAATAATAGCATCCGCATTTTCCTTTAATGGTGGCTCTCCAACGATTCCACCTGCCAACTTCCAAGCTTTTGTTTCTCCAGCAAGTATTGCAGTTTTACCAACAATTACTTTGCTATTTACGCTGCTGTAGCGGTCCTTAAGACGAGTTAGAATTACTGCGAATCGATTTCCTTCCTCGACCATTTGAAAAACTTCTGGACTCTTATTTGAATCAAAATGGTCCATAAGCCATGCTGACAAATGACCAATTCCAGAACCAATTTCGATTACGTTTTTTGGTTCGATTCTCGAAATAGCATCCCTTATCCTTCGGCGAACTGAAATCGACCATGTGGAAAGGCCCATGTGCTCTAGTTGCGCACCGATATTCGCTGCAACTTGAGGTTCATCACGTGACAAATCATTGTTTGCAGTAAGTAAGGTTGAAAGGACCTCCTCGCGCATGTGTTGTCGTCTATACTATCCCCCTTCAATACTAGGGTTACAGCGGTAGCCTCAAAGCGGTGGTGCTAGGCCTCAGAAATAGGAGGGCTATGATGGACGAAGAGTTTGAAGATGATTTAGGAGATGATTTAGATGAGATTATTCTTGAAAATGCAGCGGAATGTCCAGAATGCCTTTTTGTAACTGGCCATACAATTCTCAAAGAAAAGGCTGTAGGTACCGGCGCGGATTACTTGTTAAAATGTGATGAATGTGACAAAGTACACAATCTGCAAGTACGAGAGCCCAAGGCTGTCAAGATCTCATTTATGCTCAGTGAAGGACCAAATACTCGAATGGCAGATGTGGAAATTGACGAGGATGAAGTAATTGTGATTGGAGATATCTTTGAACATGATGATGCGAGTTGGGAAATAAATCGTATCGAAGATAAAGAAAATAATTCGGTGACTAAATGTGATGCTACTGCAATCTCCCGTGCCAATGCTTTACGCTCGGACATGGTGATGGTGAGACTAACTCTAACTCGTGGTGAATACTCTGAAAGCGATTCGATTACTGTGGAAAGAGAGACCGTGTTCAAAGCGGGTTCTATCATGACTCATAATGAACAAAAATGGAGGATTAGAGCGATTCATACCGGTTCAGGAAGAACGATGACTGGACGTGTTGATGCTTATGACATCAAAAGAATCTATCTGCATGAGCCTCCTAGGCCTGAAGAAAATATTCCTTATAGTCCTAGAGAAAGGAGACAAGCTTGGAAGGAAGGAAGGCTTGGAAACAACCCTAATCCAGTGATTCCTGATGCTGAAAAATCGGGGAAACCAAAACAAAGGCATCGTTCAAACCGTAGAAAAAAGAAACGAGATTAATCATGGTCTGTTAGACCATGGCATCAAAAACGCCTTAGCTACTTGTGTACCAATAGTGGGGTTTTCTTTTAATCTACGAATAGAATATTCGTACCACTTTTCTCCATATGGAATGTAAACTCTAGTTCTGTGCCCCTTTGCATTGAGTTTTCTACGTAAAGGTCCTCTTACACCCAAAAGCATCTGAAATTCATATCCTGGTCCTTTGTTGGCTCTTTGGTCACCGGCATTTTTTCTAGGGTCCAATCCATCAGGTGACATATTTCTTTGTGTAAGCGCTTTCAAAGAATGTTCAATAACTGGATAATCATGACTAGCAATGCCTACATATGCACCAGCATCCAACATGGAATCAATACACTCATTCATTGCATCAATAATCGGTTGACGTTGGGTATGAGAGATGTCTTCAGGTTCCAAATAAATCCCTTTACAGATTCTGTAATCTGCATCTTGACCTAATTTTTCTTTAATATTTTCAATATCATCAATCGTTCTGAACAACCGTGCTTGCAGTACAACTCCAACATTCTTGAACCCCTTTTCATGCATGTCCAGCATTACTTGTATTGTATCATCTGTAACTCGGTGGTCTTCCATATCCAATCTGACAAACATATCATGCTCATGTGCCATTTTGACTAAAGATTCGATGTTTTCCATACCTTTATCTGAATCTAAAAGTAAACCAAATGCAGTTGGTTTTATCGAAAGGTTAGCATCTAATTCGTTCTCACTAATTGCTGCTATTACCCGTTTATATTCTTCTAAGAAAAATTTGGCTTCATCTAAGGATTTTATCTCTTCACCCAAAACATCAATTGTGAAGCATGAACCTTCTGAAGACAACCTTTTCATCACTCTAACGGCATCTTCAAGTTTAGGGCCAGCCACATATCTACGGCTAACCCAGCCAACAAACCATCTTGGCATTCTTACCGTCATCGCCACAACAGTGCGGGAAAACAGTCCTACCATGTATGGCTCTCAGGGGAGCCGATTCTTGACCGTTTTCATTAAATGAGTTCAGCACTCTTTAACAAAGGAACATCTAATTCTGACAGCAGATCTCTAATCGCCTGTCTTTGCCAACCCTTGAACGCCTTCTTATCCATGCTGCAAACTACCTCGCCACCAGGATAGGCTTTTTTTGTTGAAGCGATAGAAGACCGGATGCTAGTCTCCCACATACCACCTACTTTGCCGTCATCATCTTTGGTAAATGGTAGAGCATAAGTTGCCAACATATGTCCAAGCCAAATATTATCATGCAAGCCAAGCATATTACCTCGTGGTGCATAATGGCCACCTCCCAAGGTGACAACAACACGCCCTTCTCCAGGCCAATTCCCCAGCCCTTCACCACCATCAAGACCTATACCTCGATGAATAATTCCTGCGAGTAATTCAGCAGCCCCTTCGTGACCCCAAGTGAGATTTGTGGAACCGATCTCAATGAATAGGCTGGGCGTCTCAATCCATGGGCCATGATGTGTGGTTTCCAATGACAGATCAAAATCCTCAAAACCAGAAGCTATGCGATTTAGTTCTCGCCACCACGCTGCTAAACGCGGATTAGGAGGTGGGCAATCTCCTGACCTTCCACCAAATTTTGGTGTTTCTTCAAAAGGAACCTGCATTGTACCGATATAATGTAATGTCAAAGATGCGTTACCACTTGCTGCTGAATGACGAGAAGGAAAAATAACCTCTGTGACCTTTTCTCCAGTGGCTATCTCCCAGCGCTTATCTAAATCGTCTTCCCATAAACAACCATCAGGGAGCCACCACATTCTTGCATGTTTAAATGAGTAGGAAGGATGTTCTTCTACAGGAGATAATTCCAACCAATCATTCAATTTGAGTAAATACTTAGCCTGATTAACTGAAGCAATATCTCCTCCAGACACCATAATCAGGCTAACCATACCATCGGCTTAGGGTTCCACTTATTCATCCCTTGGTGTAGTATCATTGACAAACTATCACCTTTTGGCATGGTCATGGAGAGTGCGCCATGGAAGATATTCTCCCATAATGAAAAGGAGATTCGTATAGATGTTGATGGGGGTATTACCATCGATGGCGTAACAAAAAATCCCTTTCCAACTTCGATTTCACATGCGGCAATCTGTAGTGAAGGCCTAATTGCAACATGGGTTGACCATGATTTAAGATTAGCAAGAATGGCTCTAATCTCTTTGGATGAACCAATTAAAGAAGGTATTACCAAAGGGGAATTAAGAAAACGAAGGAATACAGAAGATGTTGCGGGTGCTATTTGGTGTCATACATTAGATGCTGAACCTCTAGCATTAATCGCTCAAGATGATTTGATAGTATTCGCTCTATGGCAGCGAGGAATTTACGCTATCAAAAGCGATTCTGCTGAAATCTGGAGAACGGGTTTACCCGAGTTAGATGGTAAAAATCCACCGCGTGCGGAAGAGATTTCTTCGATCCATATTAACCGGGACATCCATGTGTGGATAAGATGTGGTGATCACTTGGTAATGGATAGGGAAACAGGGAAGGAGAAAGATGGATTCACATTCCAATTAGAAGCAGACATCGAGGAGGTGTTTCATCATGAAGGACTATTTTTGTTAAGTGCAAAAGATGGTTTAGCATATTGTAGCGATGGTGAAAAAATTACTGAAATTCAACAACTAAGGGGTACTATCCAGGATGCTAAATTTGATGGAGAATCATGGAGAGCTATTTGCTGGCGAGATGATGTTACTATTGGTCAAGTACAGCCAATACAAAGAAAAGAATTGGGGGTACAAATCATTGAACAAGACGGTGAATGGATGGTTTTAGACAACCAATGGGACTTAACGCCCCATATGACTGAATAATCATTCGTTCTTTACAGTGTAGCCGCAGCGACCACATGACTTGCGATCAGCGTGAACTGCAAGGAATATCCCCGGGCCACAGTTAGGGTCAGGACAAAATTCGTTTTTGCGAACTAATTTACCGTCTTCGACAGAGTACTTTGACCACTTAGCTCCTTCTTTAGGACCGTCAGACATCACTCCTCACCTCCAGATACATCAGCAGCGGGTGCAGCAGGTGCATCATCTGCATCTCCTCCACCGCCTCTGCGCTTGTGAATGAACTTAGGCTCAACACTCATCGCTTCTTTACTGGAATAGATTAGAGCAACACCTGTAGTTTTTGCAACACCAAACCTTGTTACAACATCTTTAACCACAACAAAATCACGGTTTGAACCTGGTTCGATTGCTGCTAGTTGTGTAATCATATCATTTCTTGATGGTGTTGGTGAACCTGAATGACTGTGACTAAATTTAATTTCGACTCTATTTAGAAGAGGGTTTTCTTTACGTTCTATAATTTCCATTCTTTCATCTCCATCAGCGTATTGATACCTTTAATGCATAATTCCCTGGTAATGGGATATTGAGTTTGGTCGCTATTTCTGAGCGCTTTGGGTCTAAAACGACCACATATCCAGACCAATCGGAAGATACTGGTGCGGAGGGACATCGAGAACATTGGTCTATACCATCTGCTAAAATCAGATGACATTCGCTACATGCAAAGGGGTTTTTGGCCATACATAATCACCTCAATTTTGATCCTCATGAATCCATTCATGACTTCCAAGTCCAGACTGCTTACATGTTAATCCAATCTTAGAACGGCGTGGGTCACTAGGGTCTGGTGAAAGAGATACAATTCGAGCACGTACTGAACTTCCTACACCGAGTCTGCGTCCACTTTGTCGACCTTCGACAACACCCATGCCTGCATTGATATCAACATGGTCTTCCATGATTTGCGACTTGTGAAGTAATGCTTCCATAGGACCGATTCTGACGAATGCACCAAAATCGTTTATCTCTGAGACTGCACCTTCAACAACTTCATAATCATCCATACAGAATAAAACTGCATTAAATCGTACTTGTTGGTAGATTGCCCCATCACCGTGGATAATTCTTCCACGGTCTAATGGTTCGTGATTAGAAGTAACCAAAACGAATCGGTTTTGTTCATCGAAACGACCTTCAAAAGCAGATGCTGCAAGACGGTCTATGTGTTGGTCCAGCGACTTATCCTTACGGATATATTCAGCTGGAATACGTATGGTGTCTTCCTTAGTTATGATTTTGTACATAATCAATTCCCCCTCAGTCTCCCAATCCCGTTTTGCATGAGAAAGGACGAAGGGGGAAATGCCCCATCCGTCCTTCACCGGCATGCGCCTCGGGAGAGAAGAGTAACCGAAGTCATGCTCGCCACCATCGGCCCCTATTTGAAGGGTACGCACCCGAATTATTCCCTATTCGAGAATAAAAAAGACGGATTGGCTGAGAAAATCCACTATTGAAATCATTATTTCATGGGCCCTACGGGCCCAAAGCAATAACAACCCCTAAAGCCCCGATATTGATGGTGAAGAGGCGGATGCGTAGTCAAAAGCGTGCAGTATTCATGGTCGCAATCATGCTATCATCACTGGTAGTCTTTTCACCAAATACTGCTGCGGATGATGAAATTGTAGCGTGGGACCCTCTTTCACAGCCTTGGGGTCAGTATGGTAGAGAACCTGGTCACTCTCGTTCAATGCCAGAACATGGCGAAACTGGTTTGATGACAATAGAAAACCCCGCTGTGAATTGGGTTGCTTTTGATTCAGGACTTGGCGCTGATGGTTATGGAGTTGCAATCGCAAATCTTTCTACTTCCATTTCAATTCAGTCTCAGGGAGCAGTTGAAAGATGCGGAAAGGATCATTTATTCGCAGTTATGACAAATACGGATACTTCTACAGGAGATAGATATCTTACAATAATTGAAGGAGATACTGCAAAGGTTGCATGGACTGTAAACCTTGGAACCACCAAATATATCCGTTCTACTCCGATGATTGTCGATGTTGATGACGATGGAAAAATGGAAATTGTATTAGCATATGATACAGATTCTAGTTTGAAAATCGATCTTTGGTCTCCTGAACTTTCATGTGATGAATCTGGATGGGCATCCAGCGGTCATAGCAATGAAAGACTGTGGTCTTGGTCAGATGCAGATTTACGAATAGGAATTACTAGCCCGCACATTTGGACTCGAGAGTCGAATCATCTTTCTGTAACTCAGCCATTAGTAGCTGATTTGGCAATGGATGGTAATCCCGAAGTGGTCGTAGCAGCAGTGGATACTGCTACTGGTGAACCTACAGTTATCGCATTACCACTAACTTTGCAGATACCTGAAGAAGACTGGAAGGTTGCTCTGGATAGGGGGACGCACCCCTCTGACCCATCGTTTGCCGCATTGGATGACGATAGTGGAGCAATTGTCCTAACAACAGTAGATTCCAATAGTGGAAATATGTGGGTTTGGCGTATTGATGGAGAAACTGGTTCATTGGATTGGGAAAGAATCGGTATTCAAAATACTGACCAAGATGATGATACGCCAAGGCTGAGATTACCGGGTCCTGTGATAACACAGTTGGATAGCGATGCTGCTCCTGAAATGATTCTTACATTACCAGTTGACTCCAATGGGGCAACTGATGGAATGGGAGCGCAATTTGTGGCCATGGAATTAACAAGTGCTACAGAATTGTGGAGATTCCGAGCCAAGAATGGTTATGCTGACGCTGAACCTATTGCAATAGATACTTCGGGTAATGGAATTACTGACAGGGTATGCTGGGTTACTTGGTACTCTGATTCACAATTTTCTACTGAGCGTGCAGGAGCAGCTGGCTGCCATGATGTAGAGGATGCCCCTGACACCCCTCCTTTCAGAGAATGGGTACGGACATTGCAAAGCAGTTCAGGAAATGATAATGATGAAATCGCAGTTTCTCCCCCACTGTGGATCGATTTAGATGGTGAAAGTGAGCCAGAACTCCTTGTGGCCTTTGGAAGGAAAATATTCGCATTCGATGGTGAAACTGGAACTCCAGCAGATATTGGCACTGGATGGAGTTCACCAATTGATGTGCCCCACCGGACATGGGCAGCGCCTGCAGTTGCTGACTTAGATGGAGATGGATATCTCGATATTTTAGTTGGAGATGCACTCATCAGTGAAGCCATTGTCGACCTCGCTCCTCTTGCTGATGAACGTGGAATTGGATTTACCCCCACAGACCCTGACCCCGGAGAAAATGTAACAATTACCGGGCAGTATTCCAATATTGGAACAATAGATACAAATGAACCAGTAGACGCTGTAATTTTACTAGATGGTGTGGAAATAAAGCGTCATCGAACAAACATTGCTGAAGCAGTAGCACCATCGGGAGAAGGTGGACCAATCACATTTAGCGTAGAAATTGTAGCAACTCTCGGATTACATACAGTGCAACTAATAATAGATCCCAATTCTAATATCACTCAATCTCGAGTAGACAATGATATATTCAATACCACATTGGTAGTTCTTGAACCATATGTTGCACAAATTAACACTCCTGCTGAGATACCAAGAGCGCTACCTGGTCAAAGCGAAACTGTAGAAATCAGTTTAACTAGCGTGGGTAGTAGAAATTCAGACTGGACACTTAGCTACGATGATAGCACATTACCAGATGGATGGAGTTTCACCCCGATTAACCCTGATGATTTAGAACTGGGATTGGAAAGAGATGTTGCACAAATAGTTGAGTTTGATTTCGCAGTACCACAAAATGCGATGGGTTCTGACGATGCACAAATCGAATTAACACTCACATTGGATTTAGATCCCAGCATTAGTACCACACTAATTCTACCTCTTGAAGTTGAAAGGACTAGAGGATTGTCGCTACAAGGAAATACCGGGTTACCATCTGCAATTGGTTATGGCCGTCCGGGAGATTCGGCACATGTATGGATACTGATTGAAAATATTGGGAATGCACAAGAGACTACGCAGATGCAATGGTCATCCAACACTTGGGATGCTGAGACCAAATTGATAGATTACAATGGTGTTGAACAATGGAACGTTGAATTACAACCTTCTTCAACCAAAGAATTCCTTATCGATTTCGAAGTACCCGGTTCAACAACTTTAGGAGATTTCTCCAGTACAACACTGTCATTGTGTATAGGCGCAGGTGATGATGAAATCTGTGAAAGTTTTGAAATTACAGTGTATGCATCGAATGTGGCAACTGATATCCCGCATATTCGTACAATCCCTGTAACCGGGCTATCATGGGACATTGAAGCAAATATACCGCCAAGCGGAATTTTGCAATGGGATATGTCCCAAGCAGGTATGATGGTCGAGGATTGGTTGTGGTCTGCGACTGGAGATTTGGCAATCAATGGGACTATGCTTGAGCTATCTGGTCTAACCGGGACATTACATCTTGATTTACCAATGGATGCCCCACCTAATCGCCATCATTTCAATCAGAGTTCAGAAATTGGATCTGATTCAAATCTAGTTATATCACTCCATATCTTGCAAGTATATCGTGCAGATGCTGAAATTATCGAACCTGAAAACGGTGCTGTAATCAATGTTACAGAACGTACACAAATAGGGTTGCGACTAGAGAATCCTGGAAACGGAGAGGATACTTTCGAGCTAACGGGTTATACCATGGCTGGAAACCTCTCGTATGCACCTAATGTCACATTCGAAATCGGTAATCCAGAGCGTACTCTTGGACCTGGTTCGCACCTTAATATGGCGGTATATGTCACATTACCTGCAGATGTACCTGCACGTGAATTATTTCAAATTGGATTTAATTGGACCAGTATTGGTGACCCGAGTGTCTCTGACTCAGCGAACATAACCGTAGAAGCAAGACCAGACCATAGATGGAATGTTAGCGTACTACAAGGTTCAGAAATCGATGTTGTTCCAGGTCAAGAATTAATTCTAGATCTCGCTATTGAAAATATAGGTAACACAGATGACTTATTGACATTGACACCACAGTTTGAACTGACATACAATGGTAGCGACTCCTCGATTTGGTCTGCAGATGCAATAAATAGTTCACGACTTAATGTTAGTGAAAAAGAAAATATTACTCTTGCAATTAATGTTCCTGAAGGTTCATGGGCAGGAAGTTTGGCGAATTTGAAACTGATGATGTCATCTAATGATTTCCAAATCGAAGATAATGTATCACTCAATCTAAGCATTGACCAAGTCGCAGGTTGGAGGATTGACCTCAGCGATACAAATCTAGAAGTTCCTCCCGAAGGAGGTATGATTAACCTAAGTATTGAGCAAAAAGGTAACGCAATTGTCCGACCTTATTTCTACAAATCTGGCGATGGCTGGAGTGTTGAATTACCTTCTTCTGGACCTGCGATTGAACCAGGACAATCCGCTACAATCTCTGTAAATATCACTCCACCGAGTGATGCTGTCGCTGGTGAAGTCGGGGTGATTAGTATAATGATTCAAAACGGAGTTCCTCTCGAAAAGGGTGGTTCGGGAATAATTGTCGAAAAGGTCCCTATTCGCGTTGGTGCATCTCCTGGAATTGAATTAGGATACAAAGGTGCTTGGAAGGTACAAGATGGTGTACTCTCATGGCCAACTGCTTGGATTGAGAATACAGGTAATGATGTAGCGATAATGGATTTAGAAATCCCTAATCTTCCTGCAGACTGGATATTGGAAGGAGAAGGAGTTGTTGTTGTAGCACCGGGTGAAATCATTGGGATACCACTACAGGTTCAACCTTCTCCTGATTGGGATGGAAATAATCTTCAATTCGATATTTCTCTTACTCACCCTACACTGGGAGAGATGGTTTTACCATTGACAATTAACCAATCTGATACTGTGCTAGTCAGTAGTCCAGTTCATGCAGGAAGAAGTGGTGAAAAGGTCTCGATTACAATCTATAATATTACAACTGGTGATTCTACCTCGCAGGTAACCTTACCTGATGAAAGAAGTAATACAACACACAAAGGCATGATCTTACACTTGGTAGGAATTCCTGCCCCCGTTCATACAGCTACATGTACAATGGTTCAAGGAGATTTATCCAAACTGGGAATTCAATCATTAACCCAATCATGGGCTAATTGTACCATAACTGCAAATCAAGACCATGCACTAACTGCTAATTATTGGCTACGCACAAATGGTGGAGAATTATTAGATTCAGGAACTATGAGGCTATTTGCTGGCCAGACAACAAATTCAATGGTTTCAGTAAGTGGTTGGGACCCAGAACCTGGTACTTTATCTGTGGAGTTACTCATTGTTGATTCCAATGGGATCTCACTCTTCCAAGATGTTTCTAACCATGTTAGTCGTCAATCAAATTGGAATGTAGGCCTAGACTCTTTTATTGCTGATTCAGAATCAATCACACTAGGAATAAGCAGAGTCGGTTATCAGAAAATGGATAATTCAGTATGCACAGTTGAGATGTCACAAGATGATGGGGCTTGGTCAAAGACATTCTTTGTGGATATTGAAGGAGCGAGTGTTGCACCGATTATAGTGATAGATCGCCCTGCTGAGGTGACTGGTGGTTCTATTCTTACCGCAAGCATTTCTTGTCTAGAACCATGGGACATAGATGATAACTCAGACGATAATACGATTACTACAGTCGCTGACGAATTGCCATTAATAGAATATCAATCAAGTGACTTGTATTGGACCTTTGGAATCGCTGCTGTATTGCTAGTTGTAGCGTGGTTTGCAGGTATCTTGACAGTTAGACCTAAGGGTGAAGGCGGGAGTAAATGGAAGAATAGTCCCAAAAACCCATACAAAAAATCAATTGATTTACCAGCAGTAGAAGAAGAGGAAACTGAAGTTGAAATGGAAATAGACGATATTAGTTTTGACGAGAATGATTTTTCAGAAATAGAAACAGATATCCAACCAGAACCTGTAGCAGAGCCTGAGCCAGAACCTGAGCCTGTTTACGATATCGATGATGATACTGCCAGTGGTAGATTATCTGCAATGCGATTTGAGATAGAAACCGATGCTGACCCTGGCACCACAGATAAGAAAGATGACATTTCTAGTAGATTGGATTCATTTCTAAAGGACCGCTGAGTTCATTGATGTTGGCCTTGTCCGGCCAATCATGGAAGAGGCTTTGGAGGCAACTACACCCTTCTACACAATTGACCCAATGGTCAGTGCAAGATTGCAATCGGTGCAGGATGCACTATTGAATAATCAATGGAGTACAATGATTTCTAATGACGATGACCTTCGTATTAGATTGATAACACAGGGTGTCGAAAATCCAGAGAGTAGAGATTCTATTACATGGGATGATGCAAATCTGTTTTTCCTATCTTGTATCGATTTAACCAGGGATGGAAAACCAAATCACCTCGAGGCTGGAATATCAAAGGCACGTTTCGGAAGGTTTCCCTACAAAGACGGTTCACCTCTCACCTATCTTATGGAATGGATTAGAATTTCAAGAGATAACTTTGAGCAAATGGAAAGTTTGGAAAGTTTGTTAGAAAAATTGACTGGTTGTCTGGAGGGGACTAGTATTGAAACAGGAACTGGTCGGATAAGAATGCAAGGATGGTTAGATGCTACAGAGACTACAGAGTTACGCAAGTGCCTAACTAGTAGATGTTGGAGAGCTTCTGCTGATGAACCATTTGATGGAGGATGTACAGACTCAGCAAAACATCTTGTTGCCCTACTTAGGGCAGCGGAGAAGAGAAAAACTGGAGTAGTTTTACGTGTTCACAAATGATTAGAAATCATTTCCAGTCAATCTCTCATACATAGAAGCATAAAGATCAGCAGTCGCATCTATCACTTCTTGAGGAAGGGCTGGAATTGGAGGATCGTCTGTACCGTTTTCTCTAGCAAGACGTAGTGCCTCTTGATGTCCTGTAGCAATGTAATGCTCTCTGACAAACTCCTTTGATAATTGGATAATATTTCCTTTTGCATATTCATCCAAGTCCCACCAACGGTCTTCGTCTAGAGTTCCAAAAGAATCTACCAAAACAGGTACTCTTCCAGGACCTAAAGCGAATTCTTTCTTACCATCAACATGAATTAAACCACGCTTTCCTGCTTCACGCTCAATCAATGCGTCTACTTTGATCACTACATCGATTAGACTATCTAATTCTGCATCGGTAATATTCGCAATTTCTTTTGCTTCCTCTCTATCGATAAGACGGTCATATGCTTCAAACTTGGTAGTAAGTTCAACATAAGGCGCTGGTAACTTGACACCTTGTTTTAATTCAGTACCTGCCTTAAAACCAAGTTCTTCTGCAGATAATTCTCCACGCTTGTAGCGTCTCCAGCCAGAACCAGCCAGATATTGGCGACATACAAGCTCTAGCGGAACAAATACCCATTCACCATCACTAGGAGTCATTCCCGGTTCACGGAAAATGTCGACACGGCGTACCAAACAACGGTCAGTAGCGTTTCGTTCAACGATGTGTGTTCGACAAATCCCTTCTTTTTCAACCAATTCAAACCAGTGACATGTTGTTCTATTCAATGATTCACCTTTTCTCGGTATTAGAGAAGGTATAATTTGATCAAAAACTGAGATTTGATTTGTATATCTAAATTCCAGAATATCTGGGTCATCGGTTGACCAGACTTCTTTCACCTTACCAGCATAGAGACATTCGCCCATAGCCATATTGCAGGCAAAGACGCCTTTGAACATTCGCCATGGCAAATATTACTCTGCACCCCCTCATTGAGGGGGTGCGTTGAGCAATTTTGTGAGAGTTTTACTCTCAGTCACGCCTTCCGAGGAAGAGTACTGCACCAAGTAGTGCAGTTACTGTCATCAAACTAGTGAATCCAGGTAGTCCATCTCCGCTGCCTTCGATATCGTCACCGTCGCCTTCACCAGAATCAATACTGATTAGGAATGTACCATTACCTTCCCACTCTTCAGAATGCCACTTGTATGGAACTTCTAGAACCTCTGTGATTCCTGCAGGTATTGTAAACTCGACGTATCCGTGAGCTTCTCCAATACCGTGGAATTCATTGGTTAGATTAAACAGAGGCGCTTCCCACTTTACAGTGATTTCATCACCTTCTGCGTCAATACACCACACTGAGATCCAGTACTTACCAGCATCAAGTTTGACTTCAACATCACCATTTGGAGTAACCTCTAGTGCGTTACCTTCTGTAAAGTCGGTCTCGTTTGCTTGGAACCACCAGAAGTCACATACTGGAGGCATATTCTCTACACCGTTAGGGTGACCTGTTCCTTGATACTCGTAAGTTGCACTGAATTCACCAGGGTCTTCACAGCCCTTGTATACAAATGTACCATGTTCTGAGTCATCAACCTGATCCCAATCAGTAGAATCGATTGAAGCAGCGGTAGCCACCCAATCATCCTTAGACATCATTCTTACTTCGAAACATCGCTCTTCGTCATCAGCATGATCATCACCGTCATCACCGTGGTCATGGTCATCGTGGTCATCATGATCAGGCTCATTGTTGACATAAGTAATTACGATAGTTGTTTCACCATCTTTCAAATCAACGTAATCTGAATATGCATGCTGTGTCATATAGATTGGACCTGGTCCTGCTAGGTTTTCTGGCATCATATCCTCATCTCCAAAGTTGTGTAATTCTACTTCGATACCGTTGATAGTCCATGTCTCATCGTCATCTCTCTCATCCCTGTCATCATGTTCTTCGTGAACATCATC
>MDTC01007491.1_pt1 | contig 20517 bp, 17 predicted proteins | sample 811181 | NCBI WGS metagenome assembly MDTC01 (sample SAMN05326644, study PRJNA326480) | marine metagenome | isolation source: seawater | place: Pacific Ocean: North | collected 2011 | reverse complement strand
TTCAGGGATTCTACAGTTATCAAAAATAAGTTCAGCAGTTTCAGATGCTCGCATTCCTAATTTATCTTCTTTCTTCCCTGAATAGAAACCAGGAATTCCTTTCTCAATAATAAAAGCTGTCATCCCATGAGAATCCCCTTTTTCACCAGTACGAGTAATTACAACAGCTACATCAGCCGTAATTGCATGAGTAATAAAATTCTTTGCGCCATTCAAAACCCATTCATCACCATCTTTTACCGCAGTAGTTGCCATACTTGCAGCATCAGAACCTGTATTATGTTCTGTTAACCCCCAAGCGCCAATCCACTCGGCTATTGCTAATTTAGGTAGCCATTTCTGTTTTTGCTCTTTATTTCCAAATTGTAAAATATGCCCTGAACAAAGGGAGTTATGTGCCGCCATAGAAAGCCCAATAGAAGGATCAAGAATAGACAACTGTTCAATAGCCGTTACATATTCAGTGTAGGAAAATCCAGAACCCCCGTACTCTGTTGGTACCAAAACTCCCATCAAGCCCAATTCTCCCAATTTCTTAAATACTTCTACAGGGAAAGTTTGAGTATCGTCCCATTCACGCACAAAAGGTGTGATATTTTGCTTGCCAAATTGCTGAATCATATCAGCAATCATTTTCTGGTTTTCGTTCGTATTAAAATCCATTGTTATTTAATAGTCTTTCAGACTTATGATATTGTCTGAATATTCTTTTAATTTTTCTTTTCCATTAAAAAAATCAAGAGAAACTACAAAAGCAAATCCTGCTACTTTTGCATCAAGTTGATTAATGAGTTCAGCAGCAGCACATGCTGTACCCCCAGTTGCTAACAAATCATCATGAACGAGCACATTCCAATCCTTTTGAATGTCATTTTTATGAATCTCAACTTCAGCAGAACCATATTCTAAGTCATATTTACACCTAAGTGTTTCGCCAGGAAGTTTTCCAACCTTTCTTATAGGAATAAATGGAATCCCAATTTTATTGGCAAGTAAAAATCCAAATAAAAATCCTCTGCTTTCAATACCGACTACAGCATCAATCTTAATCTGATTTATTTGCTTTACAAAAGAATCAATTATCTCATTTGTCAAATCATTATCCATCAATAAAGGGGTGACATCTTTGAAGTTAATTCCTTTCTTAGGAAAATTAGGAACTGTTCGTATCGCGTTATCTAATCTTTGGCTAATCATTCATTCTTAAATAAGGTGCAATTTTACGAAATTTTTCTGGGCTAATTGGTTTTATTTTCTGAATGTCTTTTAAGCTTTTGAAATCACCATGCTGAGTTCTATAATTTACTATCATTTTTGCCTCTTTATAATTAATATAAGGATGCTTCCTAAACTCATTAATTTCCGTTCTATTAATATTTATTTTCCTAATTCTTGTTGTGTCAATTTGAGTTTGAACCTTCAACTTTTCTAAATCTAATTTGTCTAAACCCCAAATTTCAAAGAACTGATTATAAGAAAGAAAGCCGCCTAATTCTTTGCGATATTTTATAATTTGTTTGGCATAAAAAGGACCTATTCCTTTTATGGAAATAAGTTGTAAGCTGTCAGCTTGATTGAGCTCAACAATTTTAACTATAGTTATTGGTTGGCTGTTATCAGCTTTTATTTCTTTCTTAGAAGTTTGCAGGTTATCTATTCTGGGAATTACAACATAATTTTTGATCTTATTATAGAAATCATCTCCAATAGCATAACATCTTTTTAGATCCTCTTTTTGTTTGAAATAACCACCACTATTTTGATAATTTCTAAGCACTTTTAATTTACCTTCAGATAGACCCAATGCTAACCACCCATTATCGTTCAAAGAATTGGGGTTAAACTTAAAAAGACTATCCTTATATTCGGATTTAGCATCTTCTTCAATGTATTTCAATTCAGCAATTGCTTTTTCAAATTCTGAAAAATCAGTAATAGTTTCTGAGACAAATAAATGTGTAAACTGATAAAAAATAAGTAATAAAAAAAGGACAAAAGAAAGGAGCAAAATACCGTTTCGCTCCTTTTTGTTATAAGTAAAGTAGTTTTTAACTTTCTTAATCACTACTTATATTTCTTGATCTCTCCACTTTTAAGTCTTGAAAAATAGGAGTCTAAATCAAATCGAACTTCTTTAGATAAAATTAATAACCCAACAATATTTGGAAAAGCCATTGCAAGAATCATCATGTCTGAAAAATCAAGTACTGAACCTAATTTTACTGAAGAACCTATTACAATAAAAATAAGGAACATTAACTTATAAGAGTATTCTGATACTTTACTTTTCCCAAATAAAAATGTCCAAGATTTTAATCCGTAATACGACCAGGAAATCATTGTTGAAAATGCAAAAAGAAAAATTGCAACAACTAATAAGTATGGGAACCAAGAAAATACGGATCCGAATGCATGGGATGTCATTTGCGCACCCTCTAGACCTTCAACATTATACATTCCAGTAAAGATGATAACCAAAGCTGTCATTGTACAGATTACAACAGTATCAATAAACGGTTCTAAAAGTGCAACAATACCTTCTGAAACTGGTTCATTAGTTTTTGCTGCAGAGTGTGCAATAGATGCCGAACCAACTCCTGCCTCATTAGAAAAAGCAGCTCTTCTAAATCCTTGAATAAGCACACCGATAACTCCACCAAGTGCAGCATCAGGAGCAAAAGCACCTTTAAATATTAAACCAAGAACTGTGCCTATTTCTGTAACATTCATAAGGATAATAATAATAGCTGTACCTACATATAAAGCCGCCATAAACGGAACTATTTTCTCCGTAACATTAGCAATGGACTTAATCCCCCCAATAATTACAACTCCAACTAAAATAGCTAAGATTGTCCCAAACATAGGACCGTTACCAGCCAAAATAGGGAACTGACCAGAGAGTTGTGCGTAGGCCTGATTGGCCTGAAACATATTTCCACCACCAAAAGAACCTCCAATACAAAGGATTGCAAACAGAACGGCCAAAACTTTTCCTAATCCGCCAAAATTATATTTAGCCAAACCATCACGTAAATAATACATTGGCCCTCCTGAAACTTCACCATTTTCATCCAACTTTCTATATTTTACACCTAAAGTACATTCTACAAATTTAGCTGACATTCCTAGCAATCCTGCTACTATCATCCAAAAAGTTGCGCCAGGGCCCCCTACTGAAATTGCTATAGCAACACCTGCAATATTACCTAAACCAACAGTAGCTGAAAGTGCAGTGGTTAAGGCCTGAAAGTGAGAAACTTCTCCTTTATCATTCGGGTCGTCATAATCACCTTTTACTAAACCAATAGCATGTTTAAACCCTTTAAAGTTGATAAAATTCATGCGGAAAGTAAAAAACACTGCTCCAAAAACTAACCAAATTACTACAATTGGCATATCAGCACCCACATCAAATCCCATTGCTTTTATTGGATCCCAAAAAATTACAGGAATCAAATAATCATTAACAATTGGTTTAAAAAACCCGTCAATTGTTTCACTTAATGTTTCTGCCTTTGCTGAGACAAAGGAAATAAGCATTGTTGTAAAAAGTAAAAATTGTTTTTTCATTTTATTAATTAGTTAGTTATTATTCTATTGTTATTCGTTTCTCAACCCTACCATCATCATAGATGTAGAACAAAGGAATATTAAGTCGATCGGAAGTAGATTTTCCTAACATATCTCGTATCAATCTGGGCTTATTGCTTTTTTCATTCTTTTCAGATAAAACAGATGGATTAGATTGAAATAAATATTTTTGGATAAAAACTCCACCCCCACTTTTATCATATGTCAAAAATAAAAATCCATCTAACAATAATAAATCAGGCCTAAAACACTGATCGGATGTAAGATGTGCTCTGTAAAGCTCATAAAAATTATCATCAAAAATAACGATATCTATATGTTCATTATTAATTGATGTAGTTTGATCAATATGCTGGAATGCTACTATCCAAAAATTATTAACCCCATCATAAACTATGCCAGTAGAAAACCAATTACCATCTCCATTCATACTAGGCAAAATACTCTGAGGATGGCTTATAGCTGGGCTCCAGTCCGTATTCCATTTAGTTAAAGTAAGGTTTGAGTTATGCCCAAATTCATTGCCGGTAAACATATAATAAAATGGAGGCTTGTATATAGCATCACCAATATTATTGTGAGGTAATACGGAAGAGGTTAATTGATTCTGGAGGAAATTAAGGTTTAAGTCATATGTATAAACATTATGCTGTGAGATTGGTCTAAAAAATAGAATATGCAAAAGGCTATCTGAGAGAAAAAAAATCATGTCATTAGTCGGATCAGAATGTGCTGAAACTACCGTTACCATATTACCAATTCTGTTACCATAATTATCCGTTTTGAACAAATATAAATCCTCATCTTGAGTTAGTGAAAATGTTACATAAAGTTCATTATTTACAAATATATGTTTATGATCGGTTATGCTTTTCCCAGCAGGAATATCTATATCGAATGTTAATTGTATAGGATTTCCTATTTGATTTAAACTAGTATCAAAATCTATCAAAAATACATGATTACCTGAAGTATTACCAGGCATCATTGTAGTAATCCTAATATTACCACTATCAAATGAAACCCCACTCCATATTTGTGATTGATTAATTTTTATAGAATCAACTTTTATTAAAGACTGACTTATGGAGATAAGTGGAGAACAAAGTAATATAAGTAGTAGTTTTTTCATTGTTTAATTAATTGCTGATCTATTATAGCTAGGCAATGCTCAAAACTATATGGATTATAACCTAAAGCCTTTCTAGCCTTATCTAAAACAAACCCTGTTTTTGGTGGTCTTACCGCTTTCTGGTTTAGTGTTGCTGTACTAATTTTATTCAAATTCTCTGTTGACTTTCCGTAATATTTTGCTATCCTTTCAACTATTTCATAAATGCTCATAATGTCTTTCCCAGAAGCATTGAAAATTCCATACGCTTTTTTCTTGGCTGCTAATATACAAGCATCTGCCAAATCCTCAGCCAAGGTGGGCGCACGAAACTGATCATCAATAATATTAAGAGGATCTCCTTTTTCTAAAGCCTCTTTTGCCCAAAGCACGATATTTCCTTTACTCAAATTCTCCCCTACCCCAAACAGAATAATAGTTCTTAAGATTGTCCATTTCACTTTGTGATTGTATAAAATCTCCTCTGATCTTAATTTTGAAGTTCCGTAATAGGAAAGTGGGTTGGGCGTATCTTCCTCAATATATGGACCATCTTCTCCATCAAAAATAAAGTCGGTAGAAATATGAATTAAATGAGCCTCTATCTTTGTACAAGCATCCGCTAAATACTGAACTGCATCTACATTTAAAATATCACACTCTAATTTCTTGTCTTCACACAAATCCACATCTGTCATAGCTGCGGTATTAATAACTACATCCGGCTTTTGCTCTAGAATTATTTTTGAAACAGCATTTTCATTCGTAATATCTAAATCAAAATAAGTATATCCATTCTTTTCAGAAACTATATTTTCTCCTAAAGAAGTTGCAATAAGCTCAACTGTCTTGTCAACTCTTAATTTATGTAAGAGTTTTTGTCCAAGCAGTCCATTACTTCCAGTTATTAAGACCCTCATTTAATATTCGCTAGGTTTTACTAAATATAATATGAAATAAACCAAAATAGGAGAGCCCAAACCAAAAATAGCAGCAGCTACAAACAAAATTCTAACACCGCCAACATCTAGCCCAAAATTGTCTGAAAGCCAAGCACAAACACCAAGGATTTTTCTTTCAGTCATTAGATTGTGATTCAATTAATATATCAATTTTATCCACAATGGTCTTCTCAAGATCCATAATAGAACTTTCAACTTTTAATATTTGATGCTCTAATTCAATAATCTTATTTTGGTTCTTCTTTGACTTTTGAATATCAATAATCAGCCAAGCAAAAGCCACAACTTCTATAATTAATAATGCAATTGTGAGTGTAATCTGTAAGTTTTCCATAGTTATTATAAATCAAAAACGCTTTTTCTTTTTCTATACTTAAAATGATTTCTTAGCTTTAATAAGAAGATCATAGACAAATATATCAAAATAGTAAGTGCATTAGTAAACGTAGCATAAATAAAAAACAAACGGATATATGATGCTTTAATTCCTAATCGGCTTCCCCACCAAGAACTTACCCCAAACACCTGTTTCTCAAAAAAATTTCTTAAAAAATTAACCATTCTTCTTAACTGTTTTCCAATGCTGCAATTTATACATTTTTTTTAGCTTGCAATAAATATTATCTAGTAGAATAATCTAATACTTTCAACAGCATTTCTTACATTTATCTCTAATTCAAAAGTACTTGATAAATGGGAGATCCTAATCTATGAATGGATAGGATATATTATATATAAAATAAGATTTTAGATTCCTTTCTCAGATAAAAGAACAGCCATTTCTTGCTGTAAGTTTTGAGCTTGTTCTTTTGCTTTTTCTGCAAAATCAGTTCCACCTCCTGCATAAATAATTCCTCTTGAAGAATTTACTAAAAGTCCACAATCAGAATTCAAACCATATTTTGCAACCTCTTGCATACTACCACCTTGTGCGCCAATACCAGGAACTAATATAAAGTGATTTGGAATTATATTTCTAATCTCAGAAAGCTGATTAGCTCTGGTTGCTCCAACAACATACATTATATTCTCATCCGTACCCCAAGTCTTTGAAGTTTCTAAAACTTGTTCGAACAGCCGTTTACCATCTTCATCTGTAATATTCTGAAAATCTAAGCCTCCTTTATTAGAAGTTAAAGCTAAAACAATTGCCCATTTATTACTAAATTCTAAAAAAGGTATAACAGAATCAGAACCCATATAAGGAGCTACAGTTACAGCATCAAAGTTAAGATTCTCAAAGAATGCTTTTGCATACATTCTAGAGGTATTACCAATATCTCCTCTTTTTGCATCCGCAATTATTAAAATATTCTCTGGTATATAATCTAAAGTCTTTTGTAGAGATTTCCACCCACTTACTCCCATACTTTCATAAAAAGCAATATTAGGTTTGTAAGCCACACACAAATCTTTTGTTGCATCAATAATTTGTTTATTAAACTCAAAAATAGGATCTTCTAATTTTAATAAGTGTTTTGGGATTCTTTCAATATCTGTATCTAGGCCAACACATAAGAATGATTGCTTTTGTTTAATTTGTGATATGAGCTCTTTTTTATTCATCTGATGTTGTTCCAACTTTTAATTTTTCAGCATTCTCTGCAATTTGCAATTCATCAATAAACTCTTGAATATCGCCACCCATTACATTTTGTAAATTATATTTTGTTAACCCAATTCTGTGCTCAGTAACTCTCCCTTGAGGATAATTATAAGTACGAATCTTAGCAGACCTATCACCTGAAGATACCATAGTTTTTCTATGTTTTGCATCCTCCTCCAATTTTTTCTGCAATTCAATCTCGTAAATTCTAGAACGCAAAACTTTTAATGCTTTATCGTAATTCTTATGTTGTGATTTTTGATCCTGACATTGCGCAACAACACCAGTTGGGATATGCGTTAATCTTACTGCAGAATAAGTAGTATTTACAGACTGCCCGCCAGGGCCTGAAGAGCAATAAGTGTCTTTTCGGATATCAGCAGCTTTTAACTCAATATCAAATTCCTCAGCCTCTGGCAGAACAATTACAGATGAAGCTGAAGTATGTACTCTTCCTTGTGTTTCTGTTTGAGGAACTCTTTGTACTCTATGTACTCCACTTTCAAACTTTAATTGCCCATAAACATCTTTACCATTAATATTAAAAATAATCTCCTTGTAACCTCCTGAAGTTCCTTCTGCAACATCAACTAATTCAGTTTTCCATCCTTTTGTTGATGCAAAAGCAGTATACATCCTATATAAATCTCCTGAAAAAATACTGGCTTCATCACCTCCTGTACCTGCTCTTATTTCCATTACAGCATTCTTCTCATCTGCAGGATCTTTAGGAATTAAGAGAATTTTTATCTCTTCATCCATTTCTTCTTTCTTTGGTAAATTTTCATCCAATTCCATTTTTGCCATTTCCTTCATCTCTAAATCATTTGAATTGGATAATATTTCTTTTGCTTCAGAAATATTACCAATTAAATCACGATATTCTTTATAAGCACTAACAATAGGTTCTAAATCTTTATACTCTTTACTTAGTTGAACATAAAGTTTCATATCATTCATTGCGTCTGAAGAAGAAATTAGTTTTTCTACCTCATTATATCTATCATTAATCGCACTTAATTTATCTAACATCTCAATATATAAATGTTCCGAATTCGGAATTAATAGTTAACTTTTTACCTTCATAATCTTCAACTCTACCTACAATTTGAGCATCCACATTAAAGGATTTTGAAATCTCAATAATCTCTGAAGCAATATCTTCTGGCACATAAAGTTCCATCCTGTGCCCCATATTAAACACCTTGTACATTTCCTTCCAATCCGTACCAGATTCTTCCTGAATTAATTTGAATAAAGGGGGTAATTCAAACATATTATCTTTTATCACATGTACATTATCTACAAAGTGAAGCACTTTAGCTTGAGCACCACCACTACAATGGACCATTCCATTAATCTTGCCTCTGTACTTATCTAAAATTGCTTTAATAATTGGCGCATATGTTCTTGTAGGAGAAAGAACTAATTTCCCAGCATTAAGTTCTGCATTCTCAATTTTATCTACTAACTTTTTTGAGCCAGAATAAACCAATTCAGAAGGAACTGATGAATCAAAACTTTCAGGGTATTTTTCTGCTAGATACTTAGAAAAAACATCATGCCTTGCAGAAGTTAGTCCATTACTACCCATTCCTCCATTGTATTCATCTTCATAAGTTGCTTTTCCTGATGAAGACAATCCAACAATTACATCACCACCTTTAATATTAGCGTTATCAATTATATCTTCCTTTTTCATTCTTGCAACAACTGTTGAATCAACAATAATTGTGCGAACCAAGTCGCCAACATCAGCAGTTTCTCCACCTGTAGAAATAATATTTATACCATACTTTCTATACTCTGCTATCAACTCCTCTGTTCCATTGATAATCTTGGAAAGCACATCACCATTAATAATTGATTTGTTTCTTCCAATAGTAGATGAAAGCATAATGTTTTCAGTTGCACCTACACAAAGCAAATCATCAATATTCATAATTAATGCATCTTGGGCAATTCCTTTCCAAACCGAAACATCACCTGTCTCTTTCCAATACATATAAGCTAATGAGGACTTTGTACCAGCACCATCTGCATGCATTATTAAACAATAATCTTCATCTCCTGTTAAATAATCAGGTACAATCTTACAAAAAGCCTTAGGGAAAAGTCCTTTATCCACATTTTTAATTGCATTGTGCACATCTTCTTTGTCGGCTGAAACTCCTCTTTGATTGTATCTATCTGTTGCCATTTTTCTGAAAAAAAAAGCATCCTTAAAAGGACGCTCTCTTATATTTTATTTAGTTGTTACTTTTGATCGGATAAATCCTCTGCAGTTTTCTTAACTTCATCTTCCTTTGGTTGATCTTTCAATTCAATTGTTGGGCCTTCCACCTCTTCTTCTTTCACCTCTTCTTTTGGCTTAGGCATATAATCCTGACGAACTACTTTAAAGGTAGTTCGTCTATTATACTGATGCGCCTTTTCTATATGCTTTCTTCTTCTTAATCCATCAATATACGCTTTTGTAAGCACATCTCCTTTCTTTAATTTCCCATCTTTATATTCCATTACTAATGGTTCTGATTCTCCCATTCCTATTGCCGATGATCTTTCTGCATCAATTCCATTTTCAATGAGATAGTTTATACAAACATCCGCTCTTTTTTGTGAAAGAATTTGGTTTTGAGTATCTGTTCCTCTATAATCGGTATGCGAACGTAACTCAATTGCAATATTTGGGTTTTCATTTAATGTTTTTATCAAACCATCCAAATCTTCAATAGATTTTTCTCTCAAATCCCATTTAGCATAATCGTACTCAATTTTTGGTAAGATAATTTCTTTTATTACTGGATCTAATTCAAAATCAACCACAAAATCTTTATTATGCTCCACCCCAACTGTTGTCAAAGTTTTTTTCTTTTTTAAATACCCTTCCATTGAAGCAACCAGTTCATAAGAGGTGATTGGTTTTATTTTATAATTATACGAACCTGCATTATCTGTTTTTGCATCATCAGAATTACCATCAGAGCCTATAATTTGTACATTCGCATCAGTTAAGATTGCTCCTGTTTTAGAATCAGTAACCACTCCTTGAAGTGTAAAAATAAGTGGTGGTAATTCAAACTGGTAAATATCATCACCTCCTTTACCTCCCTTTCGGTTTGAGGTAAAATATCCTCTTTCATCTTTTCTTTCAATAATCATACCAAAATCGTCTCCTGGCGAGTTAACTGGTGATTTTAAATTAATTACAGAAGTAAAACTAAGATTACTATCAGGTACTGATTTGTAAATATCCAATCCTCCCATTCCTATATGTCCATCTGAAGCAAAATAAAGTGTGCCATCATCAGCATGAATAAATGGAAACATTTCGTCACCAGTGGTGTTAATAGCCGGTCCTAAATTCATTGGCTCACTCCAACGATTTCTTTTTATTTTTTGTACTACCCAAATGTCTTTTCCTCCATAGCCACCTTTTTGGTCGGAAGAGAAGAAAATAGTACTTTCATCAACAGTAACGGCAGGATGCCCAACAGTTATTCCACTATCCACTTTTATTTGCAACTTTTTGGCTTCAGCCCACAACTTTCCTTTTCTTTGAGACACATAAATATCACAACCCAATTGTTTTTTCTTTTCTACTTTACATTTAGTAAAATACATCACGCTTCCTCTTGCATTAAGGTGTAGCGGACCTTCATTTGATTCAGTATTGATAGTTTCCATTTCAGGCACTGGCGATTTCCATTTTCCTTTTTTATCAATTCTAGTTTTGTAAATATCCATGAAACTTTCGCCTGTACGCTCATCTATATCAGAGCCAGAAGACCCCTTTCTGGAGGATGGGAAATAGATTTCAGTGTATTCTTTGTTTCCAAAAGCAGGAGAAAAATCGGAATATCTGGAGTTTACAATTGGCATTATCGCAACATTATATCTTGTTGGGTTGGCTTCCCATTTTACTGCCAACTGACAAGATTTCACTCCTTTTTCGCCTCTAATATCAGTAGGATTTAGCTTTACATATTTTTTATATTGTTCCAAAGCTTCAGGATATTTGGAGTTTTTCTTCAACATATCAGCATATCTTAAGTACACAACAACATCAGGATATTTTGCTTTTATTGCTCTTTTGTAATAACTTTCTGCTCTTCTTGCATCTCTATCCTGCCCTGTTAAACGATAGCATTCCGCTTGTTTGAAAGTGATTTCTGCCTTTAGAGCTCTGTTCTTTGTTTTTTTGTATGCCTTCTTGTAAAGCTCAGCTGCTTTGTAGTATTGTTCTACTGCAAAAGCTTTATCGGCTTTTCTAGTTTTAGAATTAGTATTGCTTTGCGCACCTACTTGTAGGGCAAAAATCATACTCAAACTTACTAATACAATATTTGTAAAATAATTCATATTTTTCATTTTTAAAAACTTTGCTAAAATAAAGAATAATTTGCAAATACAATAAAATGTGATATTTTAATAAAATATTTATTTGTTAATAAAGTTTTGATAAGTCCACTAAAAACGAAAGGAGGAAATATTTTATGCAACAAATTAAAATTGTTTTTTTGTGTTTGAGAACAAAAATAATAACCAACAACTTAAAAAAATGGCAAAATCTAAACTAGAATACATTTGGCTTGATGGCTACACTCCTACTCAAAACATGAGAAGTAAAACAAAAGTTGTGGAGGATTTTAGCGGGAAATTAGAGGATTGCCCTATTTGGGCATTTGATGGTAGTTCAACAAAACAAGCAGAAGGGAATTCTTCTGATTGTTTGTTAAAACCAGTTGCTATTTTCTCTGACCCTGAAAGAGTAAATGGCTTTTTGGTAATGACAGAGGTTTTAAATGCAGATAGTACGCCACATGAATCAAATGCAAGAGCCAAAATTGATGATAATGATAATGATTTTTGGTTCGGATTTGAACAAGAATATTTTATTATGGATGTAGAAACTCAATTACCTTTAGGGTTTCCTTTAGGAGGGTATCCTGGGCCACAGGGTTTGTATTATTGCTCGGTTGGAGGGAAAAACACGCACGGTAGAAGTTTGGTGGAAGAACATGCGGATATCTGTATAGATGCTGGTATTAATTTTGAAGGAATTAACCAAGAAGTAGCTTGCGGACAGTGGGAATTTCAGCTTTTTGCCAAGGGCGCTAAAAAAGCAGGAGATGAACTTTGGGTTACCCGTTATTTATTAGATAGACTAACGGAAGATTACAACTATTATATTGAGTACCACCCTAAACCAATAAAAGGAGATTGGAATGGTTCTGGAATGCATGCTAATTTCTCAAATTCTACTTTAAGAGAATGCGGAAGTAAGGAAACTTATGAGAAAATTTGTGAGGCGTTCCGCCCTGTAACAAAAGAACATATAGGAGTGTATGGAGCAGATAACAACCTAAGATTAACAGGGCTTCATGAAACAGCATCTATAGATGATTTTAGCTATGGTATTTCTGACAGAGGCGCCTCTATAAGAATACCAATTATAACAGTTGAAAAAGGCTGGAAGGGTTGGCTAGAAGATAGAAGACCCGCATCTAATGCCGATCCTTACAAAATTGCTGCAAGAATTGTAAAAACAGTTAAATCAGCTAAAATTTAAGTTAGTTTTAGTATCTTGAATTAAAAGCAGTTCTAATATAGCTACTTCTTTTATGCCATTCTAAAGGAAAAAGTGTAAATTATATATGCGATATAAACGGCTAAAAAGAAAGCCCCTTCTTTTCCTGAAATTTTATTTTTAGAAAACAGATAAATAAATACCCCTAGAAAAATTGTTATTCCCATCATTAATAGATAGTCTGTTCTAATTAATTGCACATCTACCAAAGGAATATCTTTTATGAGTGCTGTTAGGCCCAGAACAGCTAGAATATTAAAAATATTAGATCCTATAAGATTACCAACTGCTAAACTTTCCTCTTTTTTTATAGCCGCAATTACGGTAGTAGCAAGCTCCGGAATGCTTGTGCCAATAGCGATAACCGTTACTGCAATTACTCTATTGGAAACACTAAATACTTCTGCCAAAGCGATTGCTCCGTCTACAAAATAGTCCGCACCATATTTTAAAAACACAATCCCAATAACTAAATATAAAACACTTTTATATAAAGAGGTTTGGCTTTCTTTTTCAAATAATTCATCATCAACTATTGCTGTTTGTAAATATTCTTTACGCGATTGCCTTATAAGATAAAGTATAAAAAATACAAGTAAAATTACAAAAGCAACTCCTACCCAAAAATAAATTCCATTAAAAAAATATACTACTAAACCGAAAATAAGGGAAGAAAAAAACAAAAAAGGGAAACTGATTCTCTTTGTTTGAGGATTAATATTCAACCGAAATAAAACTGCAGCAAGACCTAAAACCAAAGCAATGTTAGCAATGTTAGAACCAATTACATTCCCGAAAGTAATATCAGTATGCCCTTTTATGGCGGCCCCTAAACTTACCAAAAGCTCAGGAGCAGAAGTGGCAAAAGATACAATAGTCATCCCTGCTACAAATGTTGATATTTTTAGCTTTAATGCAAGAGAGACAGCACCCTTGACTAAGGCCTCACCTCCTAAATAAAGTAATACTAAACCAAAAAGAAAGAATAGAGTTGCTGTCATTATTTTTCTAAATCAAGATGGTCTTTTATTTTACCTGTGCTATCGCGAATATCTTTTTTAATCTCATTGGAAGCATCTTTTAACTCTCGCATAGCTTTACCTAAACCTTTGGCAAGTTCAGGGATTTTATTGGCGCCGAAAAATAGGACCACAAAAAGTAGTATAATTAATATCTCAGGGCCTCCTATAAATAACAACATGGTACAAAAATAAAAAAACCGAGCAAATGCTCGGCTTCTTTTATCTAATATCTAAGTAATGATATCTATTCTTTTTCTTTTCTTTTAAGTGTATCCAGCATAATAGGTGAAGCCACAAATAAAGAGGAGTATGTTCCAACTATCACACCTATCATTAAGGCAAACATAAAGCCCCTAATCACCTCCCCACCAAATAGGAAGATCACAAAAAGAACAAAGAAGGTAGTCATGGAAGTGTTTATCGTTCTGCTAAGTGTGCTATTTAGTGCATTATTCATAACCATTTCAATTTCTCGCTTTTTGTGCATCTCCATATATTCTCTTACTCTATCAAAAACTACAACTGTATCGTTAAGTGAATAACCGATAATGGTTAAAATTGCAGCAATAAATGCTTGATCAATTTCTAAGGAGAAAGGCATAATACCATAGAAAATAGAGAAAATTGCAAGTACAATAAGTACATCATGGAAAACTGCAGTAACAGCACCCAAACTAAATTGCCATTTCCTGAATCTTATCAGGATATACAAAAAGATAATTAGCAAAGAGAAAAATACCGACCAAACGGCTGCATCCTTAATATCATCCGCAATGGTTGGCCCTACTTTTTGCGAACTCATTACTTCATAGCTCATCTGCATTCTAGTAAGTCCTTCATTTAGTTTTTCTTCTACTACCTCATCTGCATTAATAGAATTTTCATCAATCATATATTTGGTAGTAATCTTTACCTGATTGTCATCTCCAAAAGTTTTTACTTGTGGGGCGTACTTCAGTCCATTATTATCTATAAATATGGTTGTTAGTTCACTTCTTAATTTTTCATTATCTACACTATCATCAAAACGAACCACATAGGTCCTTCCACCTACAAAATCAACTCCATAATTCAAACCCTTGGTAACTAAAGATCCAATTCCTAAAAGAATAATAATTCCAGAAAAAATGTAGAATCTTTTTCTTTTACCTATAAAATCGATATTGGTGTTTTTAAATGCACCCTCCGTAAGTTTGGTAGAAAATTTTATTTCTTTGTTTTTTCTCAATCTTCTGGAAATTACCAAACGGGTAATAAAGATGGCCGAGAACAGAGAAGTTAAGATACCAATAATAAGTGTAGTTGCAAATCCTTTTATCGGACCTGTTCCAAAAGTATATAGAATAATACCGGTAAGCAGTGTGGTTACATTAGCATCAATAATGGCATTATAGGCTTTATCGTAACCATCTTTTATCGCCAAACGAATTCCTTTTCCACCAGATAGTTCCTCTCGAATTCTTTCATAAATAAGTACATTGGCATCCACCGACATACCAATAGTAAGCACAATACCCGCAATACCCGGAAGGGTAAGCACCGCACCAATGGAAGAAAGCACACCAAAGATGAAAAAGATATTGGCAAGCAGTGCAATATTAGAAACCACACCAGCACCAGAATAATAGAAAATCATATACATCAGCATAATCATAAGAGCAATGATGAAAGATTTCAATCCTGCATTAATCGCTTCCTCCCCAAGGGATGGGCCAACAATAGCCTCTTCAATAATTCGAGCTGGAGCTGGTAACTTTCCTGATTTTAAGATATTTGCTAAATCCTTTGCTTCATTGATGGTAAAGTTTCCTGTAATTTGCGAACGTCCTCCTGATATTTCACTTTGAACCGTAGGGAAAGAATAAACAAAATCATCTAATACAATAGCTACACTTTTTCCGATATTCTCGGCCGTTAATCGTTTCCACTGCTTTGCACCTTCCGAATTCATGGTCATAGATACTTCTGGGTTGGCATTAAACTGCCCAAAATCTTGTCTGGCATCTGTTACTACATCTCCTTCCAATGAAGCCTCTCCATCACGCCCAGAAACTTTTAACCCAATAAGTTGCATAAATTTTCCGTCCGAATCGTATGGTTTTACAGTATAAGCAAATTTTACATCCAATGGGAAGTTTCTCATCACCTCCACATCCGCTAAATATTCATTCAGTTTAATGGTATCTTTTATGGCACAAGAACCAACAACTGGCCCTTCATTTGGACTATTATCTTGGTTGATATTAGGATAAAGTACTGCATAAAGTGGATTCTCAGCTGCAAACTGCTCAAAGGAAAGTTGTGAATCAGAAGTGTCAGAAATTGCTGAATCTCCCTCTAGTTTGCTTAATAAAGAATTAGCACTTGTATCTTCTTCTAATGCTGTTTCTTCTACATCAATTTTGTCTTCAACAGAAGCTAGAATTTCTTCCACCTCTTGGCTAATGGTATCGTTAAGTCCCACTTGTTCTCTTAAATATTTGTTTGCATCTTCTAAACTTTGCAATAATTCTGAGTACTCATAAGTTTCCCAAAACTCCAATTTGGCTGTGGATTGCAACAATTTTCTGGCTCTTTCTGGCTCTTTAATTCCAGGAAGTTCAACTAATATTCTACCAGAATTCTCTAGCCTTTGAATATTTGGCTGGGTAACCCCAAACCTATCGATTCTAGAACGCAGGATATTAAAGGAGCGACTGATGGCATCCTCAACTTCTGCACTAATCACTTTGATAACCTCTTTGTTGGTAGCGTTAATTTTTATCTCATCACGCATTTGTGCGGTAAACAAAACAGCCAATCCTGTATTTGGGGATAGCTTCTCATACTCTATTTCAAAAAGCGTAACAAAATCGTCCTGAGAGTTTTTTTGCATTTGCTGAGAGTTGAAAATCGCTGTGTTGAACATCTCATCTTTACTGTAATTTGCCAAAGCTTTTATTACATCAACAACAGATACTTCCAAGGTAACATTCATTCCTCCTTTAAGGTCAAGCCCTAAATTGATTTCTCTCTCTTGGCAATCTTTATAAGTATAGTCTTTCACCCAAATATCATATACCTTCTCACTGCTGATTGAATCCAAATAGTACTTTTCTCTTTTAACAGTTTCTTCTTGAAGATAGTCATTCACTATTGCAGAATCAAGCAAGGAGTCATTAGTACTACTTTGAAATTGGGAGATTAACGCTTCTTTCTTACTTTCTACATAAGTATTGGCATATTCTACTGCATCTTCTTGCACGCCATCAGCTACCCAAGTAAAGGATAGTTGATACAAACAAACTATGGCGAATAGGATGGTGAATACTTTAATTGCGTTTCTGTTTTGCATTATTTCTTATTTTTTTAGCTGAAATTTTCAAGCGGCAAATATAGAATTTCATTCTTACATAAGCAATAAAATAAAGGGGCATTTATTTGATAAGAAAAAAGCCCAATATTTTAGTAATTTAAAAGCTGAATGAAATTTTAAAGCGCTCCTATTTCGTTAAGTAATGCATTGGTGGCTTTCACGCCTTCTTCTGAAGTAGTTAATTGGACTTTTTCTGCCGCCTCCAATTCAATCTCCACGATTTTCTCGATACCATTTTTTCCCAATATTACTGGAACGCCAATACAAAGGTCAGAAAGTCCGTATTCCCCATCTAAAAGTACTGAGCAAGGGAACATTTTATGTTGGTTACAAACTATGGATTGCACCAATGCTGACACTGCTGCCCCTGGCGCATACCATGCTGATGTGCCTAACATTCCAGTAAGAGTTGCTCCTCCTACTTTGGTGTCTTCCAATACTTTTTGTAATCTTTCCTCCGACAAAAACTCGGATGCTCTTACACTATTTCTACTTGCTAAACGCGTTAAGGGAACCATGCCTTTATCAGAATGGCCGCCAATTACCATGCCATCCACATCAGAACTTGGACAGTCCATTGCCTCTGCCAATCGGTATTTGAATCTGGCACTATCTAGTGCGCCTCCCATTCCTATAATTCTGTTTTTGGGTAGGTCTAAGGTTTTATGCGTAAGGTAAGTCATTGTATCCATTGGGTTGCTTACAATGATTAAGATGACATCTGGAGAATGTTTGATTAATTGCTCTGAAACGGACTTTACAATACCAGCATTTATTCCAATGAGCTCTTCACGAGTCATTCCTGGTTTTCTTGGGATTCCTGAAGTAATTACCGCCACTTTACTTCCTGCTGTTTTGGAATAATCTCCAGTGGTTCCAGTTATTTTGGTGTCGAATCCGTTTAATGATGCTGTTTGCATCAAATCCATTGCTTTACCTTCTGCAAAATTTTCTTTAATATCAACTAAAACCACTTCTGAAGCGAAATTTTTAATAGCAATATATTCGGCACAACTTGCACCTACTGCCCCTGCTCCTACTACTGTTACTTTCATGATTTCTTTATTTTTTTGTTATTTATTTTTGGTTTGTAGTTTGTTACTTTTGTCTTTTAGTTCCTCTAATCTCTACAAACCTCTAACTATTTCTTAAGCATCAATATTTGCGTATTTTGCATTGGTCTCAATAAACTCTCTTCTTGGCGGAACTTCATCCCCCATTAGCATAGAAAATACTCTATCGGCTTCTGCCGCACTATCAATAGTAACCTTCTTTAAAGTTCTTTTTTCTGGATTTAAGGTAGTGTCCCAAAGTTGTTCGGCATTCATCTCTCCAAGTCCTTTATACCTTTGTATTGCTACATTCACTTCTTTCCCAGCTTTCATGTCAAGCACCTGTTCATCTCTTTCTTCATCAGACCAACAATAGCGGTGATCTTTTCCTTTCTTTAATAAATACAAAGGTGGAGTTGCAATATATATATAACCATTCTCAATTAACTCATACATATAACGAAAAAAGAAAGTCAGAATTAAGGTAGCAATATGACTACCATCAATGTCGGCATCCGTCATAATTACAACTTTATGATATCTTAATTTTTCGGTGTTTAGCGCTCTTTCATCTTCTTCAGTTCCAACAGAAACACCAAGTGCAGTATACATATTCTTGATTTCTTCATTTTCAAAAACCTTATGTTGCATGGCTTTTTCTACATTCAGAATTTTACCCCTTAATGGAAGTATTGCTTGAAAATGTCTATTTCTACCTTGCTTTGCAGTACCTCCTGCCGAATCACCCTCAACCAAGAAAATTTCGCATTTCTCAGGATCTCTCTCAGAACAATCAGAGAGTTTTCCTGGAAGTCCAGAACCCGTCATAATACTCTTTCTTTGAACCATTTCACGAGCTTTTCTAGCAGCATTTCGAGCTGTTGCAGCCAAAATTACTTTTTGTACAATAATTTGTGCTTGTTTTGGATTTTCTTCCAAATAAAAGGAAAGCATATCGCTAACCGAACGAGAAACTGCAGAGGTTACTTCTTTGTTCCCTAATTTAGTTTTTGTTTGTCCCTCAAATTGTGGCTCCATTACTTTTACAGAAATTACAGCCGTTAATCCTTCTCTAAAATCATCTCCACTTATCTCAAACTTTACTTTCTTTAAAAGCCCAGACTCATCAGCATATTTCTTAAGTGTTCTTGTAAGCCCTCTTCTAAAACCAGAAAGATGTGTTCCTCCTTCATGGGTATTGATATTATTCACATAAGAATGCACATTTTCGGTATAGGAATTGTTATAGACCATAGCCACTTCAACAGGCACTCCATCTTTTTCTCCATCAAAATAAATTACATCATCTAAGATAGATTCTCTCGTCCCATCTAAAAAACTTACAAATTCCTTTAATCCACCTTCAGAATAATATTCTTCTTTTACAAAATCACCCTCTTCTGTAGTTCTTCTTTTATCAGTAATGGAAAGGTTAATTCCTTTATTAAGAAATGAAAGCTCTCTTAATCTTGCCGACAAAATATCAAAATGATAAACCGTTTCAATAAAGATAGAGTTATCTGGTGTGAAGGTTACAAAAGTACCAGTTTTATCTGTAGGCCCAATTTCTCTTACATCATATTGCGGTTTTCCAATTTTATATTCTTGTTCATGAATTTTACCATTTCTATGTACCTCTGCTCTTAGATGGCTAGACAGTGCATTTACACACGACACACCGACACCATGAAGTCCACCAGAAACTTTATAAGAATCTTTATCAAATTTCCCTCCAGCATGCAGTACAGTCATTACCACCTCCAAAGCTGATTTCCCTTCTTTTTCATGCATATCGGTAGGGATACCTCTTCCATTATCCTCTACAGTTATAGAATTATCCTCATTAATAAAAACATCAATATGAGAACAATGACCTACTAGCGCCTCATCAATAGAGTTATCAACCACCTCATATACCAAATGATGTAAGCCCTTTTGCCCAATATCGCCAATATACATTGCAGGTCTTTTTCGTACCGCTTCCAGTCCCTCTAAAACCTGAATATTATCGGCACCATAATTCTGCTTATTTTTATTTTCTTCACTCATAAAATTTGTATTATTTATTGCTTTTTCAAAAAACAAGCAAATATACATCTTTACTATCGAATAGAGAGTAAATTTTTAGTGTAAAATTGCAGAAAGTTTTTCAACAAAAGTTAATAACTTTTAGAAGCTATAACTCACACCAAAAACTCCATTAAAACCAATCTCCTGATAGCTCC
>MDTC01120397.1_pt1 | contig 20520 bp, 20 predicted proteins | sample 811181 | NCBI WGS metagenome assembly MDTC01 (sample SAMN05326644, study PRJNA326480) | marine metagenome | isolation source: seawater | place: Pacific Ocean: North | collected 2011 | reverse complement strand
TCCTGTATCTGCTGCCTGGCTTCCTTACCGATTACCTGCTGGAAATCACGCACCATCATAGGATAGGGATGCGGACCCACCACAGAACCCAAGAGATAGTAAGTATCCCGGGCATTAGTCACCCAATCCCGAATTGCCTCATTGATAGCATCTTTCAGTGTCCCGCTCCCGCTAGCCACCGGTCTCACCTCGGCGTCCATCAACTTCATGCGGAAGACATTAAGTGACTGGCGACGCACATCTTCCTTCCCCATGTAGACGATACATTCCATTCCTAACATAGAGCAGACCGCCGCCGTTGCCACACCGTGTTGCCCTGCCCCAGTTTCGGCAATAATACGCTGCTTACCCATGCGCCGAGCAAGCAAACCCTGCCCTAGAGCATTATTAATCTTGTGTGCCCCGGTATGAGCCAAGTCCTCCCGCTTTAAGAAAATCCGAGCACCACCGCCGTTCTTCGTTAGCTGCTCAGCGAAGAACAGGGGTGTCGGTCTCCCCGAATAGTCGCGTGACAACCGGTCGAACTCGACCCAGAAAGCAGCGTCAGCCTTTGCCTTCGTGTAAGCGTCCGTCAGTTCGCCGAGTACTGGCATCAGCGTCTCTGGGACAAAGCGCCCGCCGTAATTACCGAAATACCCACTACCGTCTGGCAGCAATAACTACCTCCTCGCTAAGACCTTTAACAGCATAATTACCGAAATACCCACTACCGTAAAGATATTTTCCACCACATAATTTCATCCGCAGTATCCCCCGCTCCTTAATTAAAAACTTCTACCTCTCACTCAACATCTCCGCCACCCTATCCAGTATCCTGTCGGCGACATCCCTTTTACTCATCAAAGGCAAACTATCCATTTTACCGCCACGGCTAATAATGGTAACTTGGTTGGTATCAACCTCAAAGCCACTATCGGGGGCAGTAACATCATTGGTGACGATAAGGTCAAGCTGTTTCTTCACCAACTCTTCTCTGGCGTGTCCAATTAGATTCTCGGTTTCGGCAGCAAAGCCAATCCGGAGGAAATTACCCCGTACCTCAGACAGAATATCCGGAGCCCTAACCATCTCCAGGGTAAGCTCCGGTCCGACCGCCTCTTTCTTAATTTTCTGAACGGCTCGGCTCTTCGGCTGGTAGTCAGCCACCGCCGCCGCCATAATCAGGACATCAACTTGAGCTACCGCCATGGTCACCGCCTCTTTCATCTGAAGCGCCGTTTGGATATGGACGACCCCAACACCCGTTGGCTCCGGTAGAGCCACCGACCCAGTGATGAGAACAACGTTGGCTCCTCTGTCTCGAGCCGCCTCCGCCACGGCGTAGCCCATCTTGCCCGAGGAACGATTACCAATATAGCGTACCGGGTCGATTGGTTCTCTCGTACCCCCAGCCGTCACCACAACCCGCTTCCCCGCCAGATCACCATCCCGACCTAACACCTGTTTTATGGTGCCGATAATTTTTTCAATCTCAGCCAGACGCCCCTGACCTTTACCACCCGAAGCTAAATAACCATAACCCGGCTCGATAATGGTAAAGCCTCTAGCTTTAAGCTTACCCAAATTTTCCTGGGTAATCGTGTTCTGAAACATATTATTGTGCATTGCCGGAGCGATAACCACCGGAGCCTTGGTTGCCAGTACCATACTAGTGAGCATATCATCGGCGATACCATTAGCCAGTTTAGCAATGATATTAGCCGTCGCCGGGGCAATGACAACGATATCCGCCGTATCAGCCAAAGCCACATGCTCAATACTAAACTCAGAGTCCATCCCCCACATACTAGTAATCACCGACTGATTAGTGACACTACGGAAGGTCAACGGAGTGACAAACTGCATTGCCGATTTGGTCATGACGACTTCAACCCTAACCCCAACCTGTGTCAATTTACTGGCCAAGTCAGCCGCTTTATAAACGGCAATACTCCCCGTTATACCAAGAACGACGGTTTTATTAACCAACATGGCTGATCTCCCTCTCAATAAATCCTAATCACTAACTAGATTCCAAACACATTCAAAATACAAATCCCGAAGTTCAGAATTTATGGTTTTTACTCTTTATTCATCAGGTGAATCAACCTTAAGCCGATAAGCGTCAAATCAAGATTCACCTTGTCGATTACAGTAATTTCACTAGCCAGAAGCTCAGCATAGCCACCGGTGGCCACCACCAGAGCCTGTTCCCCCAACTCCCCCTGGATACGAGAGACAATACCCTCAATTAACCCCAAATGACCAAAGATAAGCCCAGACTGCATAGCATCCACAGTATTGGTACCAATCGCCCGCTTCGGCAACGTAAATTCTATCCGGGGTAATGCCGCAGTTCGCGCAAATAAAGCCTCAGCGGTAATGAGTAGGCCAGGAGCAATCGCCCCACCCAGATAGTCGCCTTCTCTAGACACGGTATCAAAGGTACTAGCAGTGCCCAGATCAACAATGATAACTGGCCCACCATAAAGGTAATGAGCCGCCGCCGCATCGACAATTCGGTCAGCACCAACCTCGCGAGGATTATCCATACGGATACGCACCCCAGTCTTAATACCCGGCCCAACCACCAACGGAGAGATATGAAAATAATGCTGGGATAACTCAACGAAGGTGCTAAGCAAAGGCGGCACAACACTACACAGGGCAATCTCATCAATATCGGAACTGTTGATATCGCGGTAATGCAGCAGGGTTAGTATTAGGGCGGCATATTCATCAGGCATCTGGTGAACATCGGTAGCCATACACCAAGTAGCCCGGAGCTTCTCACCATTGAAGACCCCCAGAGTGATATTAGTGTTACCAATATCAAACACGAGTAGCATCGCTCGCCTCCTGCGACCCGCCTACTCAGTCGGATCTTGTTTCAATCGCTTAATCACCAATGGCAATTCGGATAGAAGGTCAGACGCCAGCATGCCGGCATCGCCAAGCTTGTCTCTAACCTGATCACCAGCTTTACCATGGAGATAAACACCACAAGCCGCTGCTTCAGAAACAGATAAGCCCTGGGCAACCAACCCGGCAATGACCCCACTCAGCACGTCTCCCGTTCCGGCGGAAGCCAGCCCCGGGTTAGCGAACGGGCTAATTCGGCATCGGCCCTCAGGAGTAGCCACAATAGTATAAGCACCCTTCAGCACCACCGTTTTACGCCATTCCTGAGCCATTTCCCGGACGACATCAACTCGGTCAGACTGCACCTCGTCGACTGATACACCAATGAGCCGAGCAATTTCGCCAGGGTGCGGTGTCAGTATAGCATTATCGGGCAGTTTCCGCCACCAGTTACGCATTTTAGCCAATATATTAAGAGCATCAGCATCCAAGACAAGCGGCAACGACACTGACTTCTGCCGAAGTAGCGTGCACTTAATAAACCGAGCCACCGATAGGTCTTGCCCTAACCCACAACCCATTAATAAAACATCATATTGCTTCAGTTTTTGACGGAGTAAACCAGCCGCCTCGGCAGAAATAATACCAGGGCTAAATTCTGCTAACGGCAGATAGGTGACTTCAGTTAATTTCGAAGCCAGAATTGGCTGTAGACTGGCAGGGGTAGCCAGTGTTACTAGTCCAGCGCCAACCCGCATAGCACCGCCACAGGCTAAATAGGCAGCGCCGATATAGTTGATAGAACCAGCTACCACCAGTACCCGCCCAAAAGTCCCCTTGCTGGCATTAAGCGAACGCCTAGGCAAAACTGACCGGACCCAATCGTCAGTAAGTAGTTCATCACTCACCGACTCAACCAGAGAGGACGGGATACCTATATCAACGGTCGAGAGCTTACCCACCTTTTCCGCCCCAGGGAATTGGAATAAACCAGCCTTAGGAAAACCGAGAGTAATCGTATTATCGGCATGAAGACAAGATGGGACCGCCACGCCACTGTCGGCATTCAGTCCAGAAGGTAGGTCCAAGGCAATAATACGAAGACCAGGCAGATGCTCTTTAGCCTGCCTGATCTTATCTAGCGCCTGGGCAAAAATACCTTCCACCGGACGGTTCTGGCCAGTACCAAAGATAGCGTCAACAACCCCAATATTAATCGAAGATGATGACAGATAACCATCCAGCCAGCCCAGATTTTCATCCTGAGCGGCATCGACACAGGTGATACCGCGGTCGCGAACCAGCTTAAGGTTAATATCATCGGGTAGTCTCCGGCCAAACAGGTAGAGATCAATTCGAGAGCCCCAATCATGAAGATAGCGTGCTGCTACCATCCCATCCCCACCATTATTACCCGGACCAATTAAAAATAAAATACGTTTTTGCTCGATAACGCCAAAGATTCGCCTGACTTCTTCTGCCACGGCTTTACCTGCATTCTCCATCAGAATATCTGTCGATACCCCGATCCTAGCACACTCTTGTTCTGCCTGACGCATCTCCTCAACAGTTAAGATTTTCATCTTCTTCAATCGGTGACAGAGAAGGGATTAAAGTTGGTTTCATAATCGAAGGTGTCAATCATTTCCCTCTTTTTCAGATAGTTCACCGCCGCATAGGTAAAGGGCGTAAATACCACCTCGATTAAGACCTTGACCCCCAAGTGATATAAAATCATCATCGGTGTAAAAAAAGAAGCACCATAAAAGGCTATAGGAATAAAGAGTACCGTATCCAAGCCTTGACCAATAATTGTCGAACTAATAGTCCGCCCCCACAACCAGCGCCCCTGAGTCAAAATTTTCATCTTGGCAAGAACAAAGGAATTACCGAACTCACCACCGAGATAACCTATAAAAGAAGCTGCCAGCAATCTCGGTGTATAACCCAGGATATCCTCATAAGCCCCCTGCCAGCCCCAGTCGAGAGCCGGCGGTAGAATACGACCAACCCAGGCAACAAGAACAAAAAGGAGATTACCGAGAAAACCCAGCCAGATTACTCGCCGCGCTTGTTTATACCCATAGACTTCGGTGAGGATATCACCAAGAATATAAGCTAAGGGAAAAAGGATAACCGCCGCAGGAAGCGTAATGGAACCAGCAAGACGAAAAACCTTTACCCCAACGATATTAGCGGTAAGAAGACAAGTAACAAAGAGTACGGCGATGATGACAAAGCGAAACGAGAACTTCATTAGCTAAATCCAGCGCCGGCGTCGGAAATAGAAAAGCATCGTTCCCGAAATCAATAACGCAAGGACCATATTAGCGATAAAAGTCCAAAAACTCCCCTGCTGTTCGAGACCACCGGGTAGGCGCACATTCATGCCATAGAAACTAGAAACGACCACAAATGGTAAAACAATGCTTGACATGATAGTCAAAATACGCAGGATATGGTTTACACGATCGGTACCTAAGACAAAATCAGCATCCTTATAGACCTCGATAACCTCTTTGCACTCATCTAGAGTGTCACATACTTTATTCATGTGGTCCATCAAGTCACCGTAGTAAACGGTCATATCTGTCTTAGTGAATCGTTTTAGTTTATTCTCCAGTTCAGTCATCACTACCCGCATCGGAAAGATGATACGCCGCTGAGTAATGATGTCACGTCGCAAAACAGCTACTTCATGGGCAGCTTCAATCCGTTCGTCAAAGACACTATCCTCAACATCTTCCAGCAGACCTAAGATTTTATTTAGGATAGACCAATAGGAGTCAACAGCCCGGTCCATGATGCGATAGAGCAGATGACCCGAACCGTAATTCAAGTTCGCTTGTCGGGCTTCTTCATCGGCTTCGCAATCGCGGAATAATTTACCCAGAGACCTAAGCTTACCGGAATGCAGAGTAATCAAATATTTATCGCCGATAAAGACCGATAGCTGGCTATGGGTGCTTGTTCGCGTCGTCTTATTATATACGGGAAAATGAAAAATGAAGAACAGGTAGTCTTTGTACTCATCCACCTTAGGACGTTGTTTGCGGCTAAGACAGTCCTCTAGGTCAAAGGGATGAAACGAATAGTGTCGAGCCAGATACTCGATCTCCCGTTTCGTCGGGTTCTCAATATTGACCCAAGTCAAGCCACCCCAGGTAATCGTTTCCAGGTTCAGTTGTTCTACTTTAGTTTCCCGTGAAACAGTCATTCTAGCCACACTTTTAGGAGGATTCAAGTTCAACTACCCCTTACCAGAATTACCTCTTACCAGGCTGGCAATATCCTATATTTTACCACATTTGTTACCCGATAACATCTACCCCGATTATATCGGTGCCAAAACCTAGAGAATTTTATAATATTAAACCCAGAGATAAAACTACTTCATACGAAACAGTGCTCCCACGAATTAACAGTCAAAATAAGTTATGCTATGCACTGCTACGAGCATAAATATCTTCATTCTTCTGTTCCCAACATGGCAACCTGTATAGCCTGCTGTCTGTATTTAAATATACGTCTAAGTTGTAGGCTGAGCAAGGGAAAAACGACTTCTCCCAGTGGCCACAATGGTAATTGATACCGAACAGTGTCCTGGATAATCGTAGATCCGTTTTTTTCATAGAACTGGTGTCTGTGGATCCAAAGACGATATGGTCCCTGTATTTGCTCATCGACGAACTCATAAGGAGGGAGCCATACTATTATCTCGGACCGCCACCAGAACCGTATTGTATAGAGCTGCAGCTTGTAATCAATAACAGTACCAAGAGCAATCTCGGTTGTCTGTGGAGTAGTAATTTGAAAATGCAGCTCCGGTGGTGTAATTCTCTCGAGATTTACCGTATCACAGAAAAAGGGGAATACTTCAGTAAGTTTCAGGGGAAGTTCCATCTGTGTTTCGAGAATATGCTCTTTCATTAAACTGGTGGTCCCTATATCTACCAAACTTACCAATAAAATACGAAGGATAGGGCAAAAATAAGTAGCCAGGTTTGTGTTCTATTCCCATTTGAAAAACCGGATTGCTAGGGTCACGCATACCACCAGCCAAGCCCCCAGCACCGCCACGTTTAGCCACATGGGATTAAGTGGCACCCCTTGTACCATAATTTGGCGGAGAGCATCTGCTACATAAGTGAGTGGTAAGGCATTGACGACAGGTCGCATAAATGTCGGCATCATTTCCACTGGGAAAAATATTCCCGATAAGAAGAGCATCGGAAACTGCACAAGTTGAATAATAGGCATAGCGCCTTCGACTGTCCTAGCCCGAACGACGACAAAGTAGCCGATACTAATAAAGGCAAGTGTGCCCAGCAATATTATTCCGAAAAGCTCAAACCAACTACCGATAACCGTAACTTTAAACACCAGACTGGCTAAAATAATAATAAGGGAAGCCTGAATGATTGCTAGAATTAAACGGTAAACGACTTGGCTCGCTAGTAATTTAGCACGCCCCACCGGCGTTGCACCGAAACGTTTTAGCACCTTCTTTTCCCGTCGTTCGACCATAGTGAGCGAGCCAAACAGACCAAGAAATAAGATTGACATTGCCAGTATGCCAGGTACCAGATAATCTATATAACGCAGATCATGGGTTTGTACAGATTGCTCTTCGACCTGTATTAAAACTGGTTGGTTAGTCAGCTGTTGGTTTATCTGGTTAGCTATTTGATTCAAAGTAGATAGAATTATAGAAGACGATGTTGACTGTGACGGGTCGTAATACACAGTGATGCTAGATACTTTACCCATAGCTATATTTGCCTGTGCCCCATCCGGGATAACAACGACACCCCTGATATAGCCTTTCCTCAACCTCACCAATTCCTGATCTAAGTTATCAACCTGTTCAACATTAAATATACTGACTTGTTTTAAGACGGTTGAAATCTGCTCACTCGCTGGCGATCGGTCTTCATCAACCAAGCCGATTTCATAGCTCATACCATTATCGTCACTGAACGCTAGCCCAAAAACCATCATGAACAAGAGAGGAAAAGCAAAAGTAAAGAACAAAGCCGTCCGGTCACGGTAAAACTGTTTTAAGTCGGATACCAATAGCTTAATAAAAGTTCTCATTCCCGTATCTTCCTGCCCGTTAGCTTAAGAAACACGTCTTCAAGTGTAGCCTGCCGCACGTGCAGATCTTTCAACTGCTTAGTTAGATTGGTCTCTTCAGCATATCTTAAAATTGCCGACATTGTTGCGGGAATCTGGTCCGAATAAACTAATACATCTTCGCCATCAATAGCTACTTCAATAACCCCGGGAAACTCTTTTAATATTTCTTTGGTCGGCGTTGGGTTAACCGAGAACCGGATAGCTCGCTCCTTAAAATAACGGCTTACCAGCTCACTCGGAGAACCCGTAGCGATAATTTTACCGTGGTCAATAACGACAATCCGATCGCATAATCGCTCTGCCTCTTCCATATAATGTGTAGTTAAAAACACCGTCTTACCTTTTCTGCGCATGTCTTCGATAACGTCCCACAAACCACGTCGGGCTTGAGGGTCTAGCCCCGTTGTCGGTTCGTCCAAAAAAGCGATTTCAGGATCATTCACCAGCGCCATCGCAACTGATAGACGCTGCTGTTGTCCACCAGAAAGGTTCTTCACAAAGACCTTCCGACTCTCTTTCAAAGCCAGAATATCAAGCAAATAGTCGATTGGTAATGAACGCTTATAGAAGCTGGCGAATAGGCTTAACGTTTCTTCCAGATTCAGTAATGGCAATAAAGACGGTGATTGCAGTTGTATACCGATTTTTTCCTTGATTCGCCCTGGGACCCGTTTTACATCCATACCAAGAACGGTTACTTCACCAGAATCAGCGGCACGTAGACCATCGATGATTTCTACCGTCGTGGTTTTACCAGCACCATTAGGTCCAAGCATCCCAAATACTTCGCCGCGACAGACCTGGAAGCTGATACCATCTACAGCACGTACATCCCCATAGCACTTGACAAGGTTTTCAATTTGCGCAACATAATGGTTTACAAATTTTTGAGTCATGATTACGACTATTATCGCACACAAACTATCCCAGAACTAGTCCCACAAACACAAATTAATTCTTAATAACTTACTCACGTTCCTAACAGAGTTTGTCCTCTACCCTCAATATAACTCTACCTACAACGACACAGCACCACTATGTTGACATACAGACGAACTCGCGCTATCATTCCGAAGTAGTAACTTTGTCTCACCTTCTACACACATACGTATGGAAAGGGTGACATCTCTATGTTCGTTCAGTAGTCTTGACGTTGACCAAAGTACTAACCAACGTAATAGACCGTGATGGTTTTCAGTGAAAGTTTGTCTCGTTCGTAATGTTACCTTAAAGCTAAAAGGTATTTATACATTGTGTTTGTATATCCCCGGTATGATGTGGCGAGATTAATGACCGAAAGACCACCATAGAGGGATTATGATAAAAAGAGTACCTGTGAACATTGAGAAAAGATATCTGGGTAAGACCGATCTACAGGTGACGCCCATCGGTTTGGGTTGCTGGCAATTCTCCGGGAATCGTTCGTATTGGAACAGTCCTCCACAACAAGAAGTGGACAAGATAGTAAAAATTACTCTAGATGGTGGCATCAACTGGTTTGATACAGCTGAGTTGTACGGCCGCGGCGTATCGGAGCGAGCATTAGCTTCGGCGTTATGTAAAGCTGAAATAGTGAATCATGATGTCGTAATTGCCACCAAATGGTTCCCGTTTTTCAGAACATCCGGTAATATTCAGCATACTATCGATAAACGTATGTCATGTCTATCGCCGTACGAAATCGACCTGTACCAAATTCATATGCCCTATTCATTTTCGTCGGTCGAGGCGCAGATGAATGCTATGGCAAGTCTGGTTCGAGAAGGTAAAATCAAACACATCGGCGTGAGTAACTTCTCTGCTGCACAGATGCGCCGGGCTCATACCGCTTTAGCCAAACATGGCTTACCACTGGTATCGAATCAAGTATGGTTCAACCTGGTACACCGTAACCCAGAGAAAAACGGCGTGCTCGAAGCCGCCAAAGAATTAAATATATCCGTCATTGCCTATACTCCTTTAGCTCAGGGCTTATTAACCGGCAAGTTCCACAAAAATCCGGAATTAATCAAGAAGTTACCATTTGCGAGACGAATACAAGTAGGTCGTAAAATAGAGAAGACGCGCAATTTAATTAACAAGTTAGAGAATATTGCCGGTGCACATAATTGCAGTTTATCTGCGGTCGCTCTAAGCTGGATAATTAATTTCCACGGTGATATCGTCCTAGCCATACCCGGCGCGACCAAAACAGAACAAGCACAGCAGAATGTCGATGCCCAAACTCTAAAACTTACCCCACAGGAAATGGCCGACCTAGACGAAGTATCCCGATCGATAAAATAGCATTCTATTTCCCGTCCTACCAAACCGTATTCCAGGTATCGCTCGACTCTCTTCTGCCTCCACCACAATTTTTATTTATGCTAGATTTTCTCAATTATATAATTATTAATTATTGCTATATTGACATCTCATTTCATGTTATCATTTGAGGAGAGACATCGATGCTGCATGCACGTTATAGTAGGACCACATTCATATAAGGGGAAAACTTATGAAGAAAACTTTAATGGGGCCGAAAGCGGGGATGATGGGAACGGTGGGATTGATTTACCCAATGCCCGTATTACTAGTTGGAGCAGACATTGACGATAAACCAAATGTGATAACGGTTGCTTGGGGAGGAATTGGTAATTTCGACCCGCCAATGATTTCGGTGGCAATAAACCATCGACGGTATACTCTAAAAGGAATCAGACAGAACATGACTTTTTCCGTAAACGTCCCGTCAATCGACCTTGTAGCCGAGACTGATTACTGCGGTATAGTATCAGGTGCAAAGGTTGATAAAGTAAAGGTCTGTAAATTCAATATATTTTACGGCAAATTAAAAAACGCCCCACTTGTAGAGCAATGTCCTATAAATGTGGAATGCAAAGTTATTCACCTCCTAGATTTAGGCAGCCATTCACTTGTTATTGGTAGAATTGAGGAGACCTATGTTTCGGAGAATTGTCTCACTAATGGAAAACCAGATTTTAATAAGACCAAGCCTTTTACCTACACACCAGTTCCCTCGGCTCAATATCATACTCTTGGTGATGGTATAGCAAAAGCATATAGTATAGGCAAGAAACTCGAGCCAAAAACCAGTAACTAGGCACAATGGCAGGGTAGCTCAGTCGGTAGAGCAGAGGACTCATAAGCCTTTGGTCGCGAGTTCAAGTCTCGCCCCTGCCACCATTCAATGTCATGACCAACAAATAATCCTTTTAAAAATGAGTAAAAGAAAAATAATTTTAAATCTTGCAATTAGTCTAGATGGATATATCGCTGGTGAAGATGGTGGATTTGCATGGATTCATGGCGACGGAGATAAAAGTCATGACACAGAAAAGCAATTCAATTTTACAGACTCCGTAAGTAAAATTGATATTTTGGTAATGGGAAGAAAATATTATGAAGATGTTCCATTGGAGACAATCGAAGACTTCGAATCAAAAAAGCTTTGTGTAGCAACATCTAAAAAGCTTACAAGTGAATATGAAAATGTTGAATTTTTCAACGGAGACATTTGCAAGAAAATACTAGATTTAAAAGAAGATAACGGAAAAAATATTTGGCTTTTTGGTGGTGCAGGATTAACAGACCATTTTGTTAAGGCTAATATTGTTGACGAATATATTATTGGCATTATTCCAATTATTTTAGGCGAAGGGAGACGTTTGTTTTTAAAGAATAATCCTACAATAAAATTACATTTAAAAGAATGTACAGTTCAGAAGGGCATTACAATAATAAAATACACAAAGAAACCCTAGCTAAAAATTGTAATATCCTTGTAGAAATCCTCAACTTTAGATACAGTTATTGAGGAGAGGTACTGCTTTAAATCGCTTAATATAGTGTCTAAAATGGGGTCGAACCCTTTGGTCGTCGGTTCAACATCTGTCTTGGAAGCCCCACCATTATTTAGGCCTACTCTACGCACTTCTTAAATCTCCCTAAAAATTGTACTCAACGATTAATTTAATTTTCACACGCAAGTCCGAAACGAACAGTATGGAACACAGCCTACCTGGCTACAGGAAACAGCAAACGACTCCGTATTTAATACAGAACTAAAACAATGCTCCAGGACACAGTCGACTCATCTCGTTACTAGTCACTGGCGATAAATGCTTCAGGACAACTCTAAGGCGAAGTGAACGAAGTCATTGTGCGACCAGAAAGATTAATATTCCAGTGTTAAGTTTCCTCATAATCTATTGACAAAATACCAAAAATCATTTATAATACAGTTGTAGGAAAAGAATGCACATGTGAGACGTTTTTGGACGCAACGGATAAGCGAGAATACCGCACTAACAAAGGAGGAAACAAAATGACGAAAGAGACGACCACTGGCACGACACTATAGAAGTATCTTTTTACGCTTCTCATCGGCATCTTGTTTCTTGGGTTACTACCTGAAGAGTGGTAACTCAAAATATCCAGGAGAGAAATGACTAGGAAAGATTATTACAAAATATTAGGCGTCAAACGGGATGCCAGTGCGTCAGAAATCAAAAAAGCCTACCGGCGACTGGCGCGCAAGTATCATCCTGATGTTAACCCGGGAGACAAATCAGCCGAAGCCAAATTTAAAGAAATAAATGAGGCCCACGAGATCCTTTCCGATAGCGAGAAGCACCGGAAGTATGATCAGTACGACCCCGATGCATCAGGGTGGCAATATGTCGACCCCAATATTTTCGGGATGGGGGCACAAGGGACACCATTCCACGGCTTTAACTCAAATAAGGCACAATCCTTCCGCTATGAAAGCGACATCGATAGCTTGTTTGGCGGTATGTTTCATGGTTTCAGCTCTAGGACAGCCAGCCATCGAGCCCGGCCGAAACGCGGACGAGATATCGACTATCCGGTAAAAATCACCCTGGAAGAAGCCTATCACGGTGCTAATCGGGTCTTAACTCTTGAGACTAAAGAACCTTGCCTCAGTTGTAGCGGCACAGGCAAGATACGGAATTTACCCTGCTCGGCATGCCGAGGGGCAGGGACAAGTCGCCGCCTGAAACAACTTGAGGTTAAAATCCCAATCGGGGTCAGGAATGGCTCCCGAGTACGTATCGCTGGACAAGGGGAACCAGGCTACGCCGGTGGCCCCGGTGGTGACCTTTACCTGGTCACCTCGGTTAAACCACATCGTCTCTTCGAACGTAACGGCGATGATTTATATGTAGAAGTGACGGTACCGTTCACAGTAGCCGTGTTGGGCGGCGAGGTAGAGATACCTACTCTAAAAGGGAAAATAGCCCTCAAGATTCCACCTGAGACTCAAAATGGACGCGTTTTCCGTCTCGCCGGCCAGGGAATGCCGCATTTGGGCAATTCTACCAAAAGCGACCTATTAGCGACGATCAAGGTAGTCTTACCGATTAATCTTTCGACAGAGGAAAAGGAACTCTTCAAGCAACTCCACCAATTACGACCTGAACTAAAGTCAGGGCTAAATCGAGATGAATCATGACCATTAATGATGCTCCCCGCTATGTAATCAGTATCGCTGCTAGAATGGTTAGGGTCCCTACCTACACTTTACGGTATTACGAAAAGATTGGCATAATAGAGCCGTCTCGGTCGAGAGGTAACATACGTCTCTATTCCGACGAAGACATTATCTTCATCCGAAGAGTGAAATCTTTAATGGAAGATCTGGGTATCAATCTAGCTGGAGTAGAAATTATCTTACGTATGACGCGACGGATAACGGAATTACAACAACAACTGGAAGAGCTCAAAGTAGAACTGAATCGCCGAAAACAGGGGGGTACCTAAGCTCGAGTATGGATACCACTAGCATACGTAAAGAAGCTACCCCTACTCTGGCAAGGATAGGATGGACAAAAAAGGATATCCTTCTCAGTGCCCTAGCGATAGGAGCGACAATTATCCTTTGCGCAGCGACAATCTATTACAGAGACGATATAATGGGTGTCGCCAACATCGCCAGTTATAGTCTCCTAGGTGTGCTCGTAATCTCTCTTACGGCGGGCAGTATTCTTAGTTTGACCGCGATACCAGTCCCCTATTGGCTTCTCGTTTTCACTTTACCCAGCACACTTACCCCACAGTGGGGAATATTAGCGCCGGTCGCTGTTGGACTAGCCTCAGCGTTAGGCAGCAGCCTAGGGCATTTACCCACCTTCATGCTCGGTTACGGAGGCAGGAGTCTTTCTAACAGAGTACTCACCAAATTCACACACCGCTTCCACCACAAAGTCGTAGCATGGGTAGAGAAACATGCTGCTTGGGCTTCCTTTCTTACCTCAGCAGTATTCAATCCTCTCCACCTACCCATAACCATCGCTATCGGGGCACTTCATTTCTCGCCATTAAAATTTTTCTTCTACACTTTCCTAGGTAATACAGTGAAAAGTCTCTTCCTCGCCTTCAGCGGCTATTTCGGACTCAATTCACTGTTACGTTTCTTAGAAATCTAAGAGGGGGCAGAGCATGCCGTATTTTGGCTGGTTCATCGTATTAGGGATAAGTTTAGGCATAGTTATCTGGCAGATTTCCGTTTGGCTCGGCGAAACTAAGGACAAAATGGAGAAATATCAAACTGCCCTAGCCTACGCCTTAAGCAGAAATAAACCCTTGCTCATCGCCGGTGGACCATACGGTAACCAGCGAATCCGCCATTTATTGAAGATGCCGGCCCACGGTAATGGCGATGTCTGTCTGGATATCGACCGCAATGCTATCGATGGTCATCCTAATGCGATAATTGCCAGCGTAACCCACATCCCGTTTCCGGACAAGACCTTTGGCGCCGTTTTCGCCAGTCATCTGCTGGAACATCTCCCCACTACTACCGAAGCCAAGCAGGCTCTGGACGAACTCAACCGCACCGCTGAAGCTATTTTTATCGTCTCTCCTTCCTGGCAATCAATCAGCGGCTGGCTACATCCGGACCATCACCTTTGGGTCTGGCAAGACGGTAAAACTACTCATTTCAAACAGCGCGGTAAATCTAGTATTAAGAAGAAAAAGGAATATACCGTTAACCATGACTGAACTTCACCTAATCCCAACTTTAGCCGAGGAAACAAATCTTCTTGGTCAGCAGCTTTTTGGCAAAAACACCAAGAAACGTACCGCTTTAACCAACCGGCTACTCGATATTTGCGCACGGGTTCAGGACAAAGATTTCCTGCTGATTCATAACCCCGGTGGCTTAGGCAGTACGCCTTTAGAGGGTTTACTGGAGTGGGAGAGAAGCATCGTCGACGGTGTCGTGACCACTATTGAACGTCTTGGCTATAGCTGCCCGATGGTTCAGTACTTCCGTAGTGGCAACACCTGGTGGGCACACATACGAGATACGAAAGAACAAGCTCGCTTTCTCTTTAAAGGCCAATCCCAAAAGGTAAAGGAAATGGCCGCAGAGTTAAAGTTTATCGCCGAGCATTTTAGTAATCTCAAGATACTACTCATCGGTGTCAGTCAGGGAGCCGCTTTCAGTAATGCGGTAATAAGACAAACTAGTGAGCTAGGTCAGGTCTATAGTATTGAATTAGGGCTATTCTTTCCTCATATGCCACGACGGGTCATTACCAAACAAACCCTAGCTATAGATAATAACGGGATAATACCTGACCCGATAGCCCATCGAAACCTACGAGTAAGTTTTAAAGCTTATATCACCGCCCCCTCCAGATGGATTAAGTATCGGATTGAAGGGAAACCACAGAACTTCACCCGCTGTATTAATGCTCCCGGACATGATTACAATTGGACATATCCCGAGGTTCGCCGGCAGGTTGAAGAGTTTTTAGAAATAAAATTCGGCAGTAAAGACAAGTGGGAGGCAAAGCTACCATGAGACAAGAAAAATTTACTGAACAGGCTCAAGAAGCCTTAACGCAATCACAAGAGTTAGTTCGTCAGTATCGGCATAGTCAATGGGACGTAGAGCATATACTACTGGCTTTACTCCAGCAGGAAAATGGGCTGGTGTGCGACATCCTTAAGGAACTAGGTGTCGATGCGGCATCAGTAAGGCAGACGATAGACACGGCTCTGGAGAGAAGTCCTCGCCTAGCTTACGAACCGCCGCAGATTTATGCCACACCACGCGTTGCTCAACTCTTAAAGACAGCAGAAGCTGAGGCAGAACGTCTCAACGATGAGTTCGTCGGTACCGAGCATATTCTCATTACCATTACCGGTGAGACGAAGGGTGAGTCAGCCCGTATCCTGAAACAGTCCGGCGTCGACCAGGAGAAGGTATATCGGGCATTACAGAAACTACGCGGCGTTCACCGGGTAACGGATGCTCGGGCGGAGAGCAAATACCGCTCTCTGGAGAAGTATGGCCGCGACTTTACTGAGATGGCCCGTCAGGGCAAACTCGACCCGGTCATCGGACGAGAAGATGAAATTAAACGAGTAATGCAGATTTTGAGTCGCCGCACCAAGAACAACCCTGTCATCGTCGGAGAAGCAGGAGTCGGCAAAACAGCGATTGCCGAAGGACTCGCACAAAAGATTGTCACCGATGATGTCCCCAACTCCCTAAAAGAGCGACGCGTGATTGCACTCGATATGGGGGCACTGGTCGCCGGCAGTAAATTCCGCGGCGAATTTGAGGAAAGGCTCAAGGCAGTAATGGACGAGGTCCAGCAATCGCAAGGTGAGATCATTCTCTTCATCGATGAGATTCACACCGTAGTGGGAGCCGGCGCGGCCGAAGGGGCGATTGATGCTAGTAATATGCTCAAACCCGCCTTAGCTCACGGTGAGTTACAGTGCATCGGGGCAACCACAATGGATGAATACCGTAAATTCATTGAAAAGGATAAAGCCCTGGAACGACGCCTCCAGCCCATTTTCGTTGGTGAACCGAGTATTGAGTCCACTATCGAGATGCTCCGCGGGCTACGTCCCCGCTATGAAGCCCATCACAAAATTAAGATCGGTGATGAAGCCCTGGAATCGGCCGCCCGTTTAAGTCACCGTTATATCACCGACCGCCACCTACCAGATAAAGCTATCGACCTTATCGACGAGGCGGCAAGCAAATTACGTATTGACACTGAAGGAGCACCACCTGAGGTCAAGTCTTTAGAAAAACGTCTCAACCAGTTAGCTAACGAAGAGGAAGCCACTTCACAACGGCAGGATTATGAAAAGGCGACTAAACTCAAGGCAGAAAGATTACGTCTTGAAGAGCAGTATAACCAGGCAAAGAGTGACTGGCTCCAGCGCGAGAAAATTGACAGTTCAGTCAATGAAGAGGACATTGCTAAACTGATCTCGATGTGGACGGGTATCCCGGTTTCACAAATGCTTGAGAATGAAGCAGAGAAATTACTGCATATGGAGGAACGAATCCACGAAAGGCTAGTCAATCAAGAAGAAGCCGCAACCGCCATTTCCGAAGCTATCCGCCGTAGCCGCGCCGGACTCAAAGACCCGAGACGACCCATCGGTAGCTTCATGTTCCTAGGACCGACTGGTGTTGGTAAGACCGAACTGGCACGTACCCTGGCCTGGTTTCTTTTCGACGATGAGAACGCCATGGTACGCCTGGATATGTCAGAGTATCAAGAAAAGCATACCGTCTCTCGCCTCATTGGTGCCCCACCCGGCTATGTCGGTTACGAGGAAGGGGGGCAACTAACTGAGGCCGTGAGACGACGTCCCTATCGAGTAATTCTACTCGACGAGATTGAAAAGGCTCACCCGGAGGTGTTCAATACCCTACTCCAACTCCTCGATGACGGACGCTTGACTGACGGGCATGGGCGGACCGTCAATTTCAAGAACACGGTGGTCATCATGACCAGTAACGCCGGCGTCGAACTCATCAAGCGTCAGACGAGTATCGGCTTTCTTCCCGCAAAAGATGAAGCCAAGACGCGGAAGCAGGGCTACGAGGCGATGAAAGAAAAAGTCATGGGTGAGGTCAGAACACTCTTCCGCCCAGAATTCCTCAATCGACTCGACGATATCATCGTTTTCCACGAACTAAGCGAAACACAACTAAGACACATTGTCGACTTTATGATTAAAGACTTACAGGGGCGTTTGAGCGAGCACAAATTAAAGCTAGAGATTACAGACAACGCCAAATCTTGGTTAGCAAAAATTGGTTTTGACCCGCAATACGGGGCTCGACCACTCCGGCGAGCCATCGAACGCTATGTAGAAAATCAACTATCCACCAAAGTACTGAGTGGCGAGTTCAAGGAAGGCAACACTATCATCGTTGACCTAACTGACGAGAAAACCCTAACCTTTACCGCCAAGGTAACGGAGAAAGTCAAGCGATAAATGCCAAAAGCTACGCCTAATATAAGAAGAGCTCCGCCTTCCCCCAATTTCAATCTAACCAGGGTTGCTATCTCCCTTATTTTCTAGTAAATTAGATGGGCGACCGTGGGGCTGTAGCTCAATCGGGAGAGCGCCTCAATGGCATTGAGGAGGTAAGGGGTTCGAATCCCCTCAGCTCCACCAACTATTAGTAATACAAGGAGGCCAACTTTGGTAAAACGAACATATTCCTGCACGAAGTGCAAGGGCACCAAATACCGGACTGGAGCGCTACGAACTACAGGATCTGGTCTATCTCGATTCTTAAATATACAAAACCAGAAATATGCTACCGTAGCTTGCTCAGCATGCGGCTATACTGAGCTATACCGGCTAGACGGTAGCGGCATTGGTAACATCATACAAATATTCACCAACTAGGAACTCTAGGCAGGATTAGTTGCAACTGGGGATGGGTGTGTTTTTTACATTGCCCGAATGGTCTGCCAAAGAAGGGAGTACGGTGATGGTGAGTTTACCAAGTGCCATAAAACTCGGTTTCCAGCATTATTTTGATTTTAAGAGTAGGGCGACAAGAGCGGAATACTGGTGGTGGATATTATTCGTAATAGGCTGCTCCCAGCTTACCTCTGGTGTAGGCCCACTGGGTAACTTATTTGGCATCGCCGTATTCATTCCCAGCTGGACACTAATCGTCAGAAGACTGCACGACATCAACAAGACCGGCTGGTGGCTATTGTTTGGTCTCGTTCCGGTGATTGGGCCAGTAATGCTACTAGTGTGGACCATCAAGCGAGGCGATAGGGAGCCAAACAAATATGGCCCAGACCCAGGGCTGGCAATCGTTTAAGCTTCACAGGGATCCCAAAAAGGGGTGAGGAAGCTACCAAACTTAACATCTCTTGCAAACTAATGCGTTTTAGTGTATACTATGGGTGGTTAGTTTAAGTTTAGGTTATTTCAAGCTTGAGATTGTTCTCAATTTACCTTGTATTGGAAGACCGAGCTATAACTAAAATTTATAAGGAGGTCATCCATCCAATGAGTCTTGAGGACAAGACACTCCAGTGTTCTGATTGTGGGGCAAGCTTCACCTTCAGCGTTGAGGAACAGGAATTTTTCCAGTCTAAGGGCTTTACTAATGAGCCCAAACGATGTCCCTCATGCCGCCAAGTAAGGAAAGCGGAGCGTCAGGGAGGCAGCTACGGAACCCGACGCCAGATGTTCCCCGCGGTATGCGCCGAATGCGGCAAGAACACTGAGGTTCCCTTTGAACCCCGCGGTGACAGACCAGTTTACTGCAGTGATTGTTACCGAACAGTCAGACCGAGCCGATAAAGTTCGGTCGTTATCAGGACAGATACGAGCTAGGGCTACCTAGCTCGTATCTGTCACTAAGATTTTGAGGTGAATTTTGTCGTTAAATGTTACGGTGCGTGAAGGCGAAACCCAAGATTCTTTGTTGCGCCGTTTCCAAAGAATGATACAGATGGAAGGCGTTCTACGTGAGGCAAAAGCCCATCGCCATTTCATTTCCCGAGGAGACGCCGCCCGAATAAAACAAAGAGCTAATGCCCGGCGGAGACGACGTCAGAGACAATCATAGAATACGTCCGTGACACGCTTTAGTAATCAATGCCTGTAGAAAGTTAGCTACGCAACGAAAGGGAAAAAGGCCGATCCTACGGTGGGGCAAGAGGTGGTAGTTTCGACTGAGGAGACAGGTAGAGAAGATATTAAATCGCGAGCTTAGCAAATAACAACAACTAAGTAGTTTGTAGAGAGTCCCGATATTCCGGGGCTTTTTTAGTTTATACCAATCCCAAACAAACATATACCCTTGACGCATCGGGCTCATGTCACTAGAATAAAGTGATAAAGAGCTTCAAGGAAGAATAAATGCTCGCCAAATATAATCCTCGGGAAATAGAGCCGAAGTGGCAGCGGAAATGGGCGGACGACCGGCTCTATGAGGTTGTCGAGGATCCTACCAAACCAAAATGGTATGCCCTAACCATGTTCCCCTATACTTCGGGTGATCTCCATATTGGCCACTGGTATGCCATGACCCCTTCCGATGTCCATGCCCGATTCAAACGAATGCAAGGCTACAACGTACTGCACCCCATGGGCTTCGATGCTTTCGGTCTACCAGCGGAGAATGCCGCCATCAAACGAAGTATCCACCCTCATACCTGGACAATGCAAAACATCGAGAATATGCGCCGCCAGATTAAGAGTATCGGCGCCATT
>MDTC01095026.1_pt1 | contig 20523 bp, 22 predicted proteins | sample 811181 | NCBI WGS metagenome assembly MDTC01 (sample SAMN05326644, study PRJNA326480) | marine metagenome | isolation source: seawater | place: Pacific Ocean: North | collected 2011 | reverse complement strand
TGCTTTATTGTTTTTCCGACATCCATATTTATCCCCTTTTTAGGATTATTAAACATAGTTCAAAACACAATTTAACGCTTTTTTTGCTATTAATATTATTGAAAATTAATAACACTTGTAACTGAGTGTAACAAAATAAGTGACAAACACTAGTGATATCCGAACTTTTTTACTGTATATGGGAAAATATTACCAAAAAAATGCATAAATTGATGATTTATGTGAATAATGTCAAGAAATGTTAATTTTATATCTATTTAACTTATTGACTATTATTTAATTTGATAGTAATAAATTTGGCAAGTTTAGATAGCGTGGGATGCTCAAAAACATCTTCTATTTGAACGGTATTTGGATAAATTTCATCAATTGCCATCATAATCTCGGTCAAAGTTAAGGAACTTATACCCACTTCAAATAAATCATCATCCAGATTGATAACTATATCTTTTGAGTATTCATTAGTGACAGCTATTAGGTGATCTAATGGACCAGAACTAGATTCAGATTGTTCTTTTGCAATGATGGTGTATTGGGATTGACTAACATATTCGTTAAAATCACCTTTTAGAAACCAATCTGCAAGCTTTGTTCGTTGAAGTTTTCCACTTGTAGTTTTAGGAATTTTTTTAGTGGGTAATATATAATCAACTTCAATAGCTAATTCCTGACTAATAATTCGTCTTATCTGCTCTGCTATTTTTGGAAATACCTGCAAATCACTCTTATATAAAACAAATATTAAAACCTGATCTAGACCATTTTGATCCATCGCACCACATGCAACAACTTTTCCTAAATCAAAATGTCCTCCACGAATTATTACCTCTTCAATATCATGTGGATAATAATTTTGACCATTAACGATAATTATTTCTTTTATTCTGCCAGTAATGACGAGACCATCGTTATAAATGGCACCACAATCACCTGTATCTAACCAACCATCTTCAAGAAGATGTTGTTTTGTTTTAATTTCATCTCCATAGACTCCATTCGATACATTCACTCCTTTTATTTGTATATGGCCTACATATTTATTTGGCAATGTTTTATTATGTTTATCAGTAATTCTAATAGAGCAATCACGGATAGCCTTACCATGCAAGATAAAGGGTATACTATTCTCACCTGGTCCAGTCTCATTGCATTCATTTCCAATATTCAAATGATCTCGATCCAAGTAAACAGCTTGAAAGTGCTCACCAGCTTTAGGGAAGCTAACACCCAGTGTTGCTTCCGCTAGACCATAAACTGGAAACATTGTTGAAGGACTAAGCTGATATTTTTTTAAGGTACTTAAAAAATCATTACAAATTGATAATGAAATTGATTCTGCCCCATTAATTAATAATCGAACACAAGATAAGTCTAGATCATCAATAGGTTTTCTCTGAAATGCTTTGAGGAAATGCTTGTAGCCAAAGTTTGGCGAGGTAAGGATTGAAGCTCGATATTGATTAACTTTTGATAGCCAGATTAATGGCCTCCTAATAAAAAGATCTGTATCCATTACATGATGCGTTAAACCTCTTGAAAATAAGGTCATATGAGTACCTATTAAACCCATATCATGTGTCAAAGGCATCCAGCTAAGCCCGATATCATTTGATCTTAAATCCAATCCTTCAGCAATAGCAAAGATATTTGATGTAAGATTCTCATGTGTCAATATAATACCTTTAGGTGCAGTAGTGGATCCAGATGAATATTGGATAAAGGCAATGTCATCAAACTTTACCTCATGCAATATTCCATCCGCATCATAACTATGGTCAGTTATAGCGCTATCAATAAAATTTCTTAAATGTAGAAATTCATTTTCTGTATCTACAAAAATACCAAGTCGTTCTTTGATTTGCTGGTCAGTTATGAGCTTTGGACTTTTTAAATTATCAGCAATTGTTAATATTTTTTGACGATGATCTTTACTAATTCCAACCGCAAGTGGAACAGGAACTATCCCACCAAGTATGGCCGCCCAAAATGCAATTAAGAATTTTTCATTTGATTTTGTACAGATAACCAATTCATCGCCAGGATTTATGTTAATCGACTGAAAATAACCTAAGCATTTCAAAACTGATACCCAAAAGTCGCTAAATGATATTGATTTTTCATTAGTACTTACGTCAATGAAGTTTATAAAACCATCTTGCTCTTTTTGGGCACAAAAAAGATCAACCAATGTTTTAAATTTCGTAGACATATTTCTAGTTATCTTTTTTTCAGTTTTAGTAGGATATCATTATTAGATCTGAGATTAATACCAAGATTTAACTCCGAATTATATCTTGGAGTTACCTTAATTTGGAATTTTTTAATCATAATACCAATATGGATTTTCATTTCTAAAAATGAGAAATACTCACCAAGGCATCGTCTTGGTCCCAGAGAGAATGGAATAAATGCAGGATTTTTTTTGTTATTATTTTTTGATGTAAATCTATTAGGTATAAAGTGACTTGGTTCATTCCAATACTTTTTTGTTCGATGCATAATATATGGTGAGATATAAATATCTGAATTAAGAGGTATAGTTGTTTCCCCAATATTATTATCTGTGATAGCTTTACGAGAAAATAACCAGACTGGTGGATATAGTCGCAAGGTCTCTTCCAAGACGCATTGAGTGAACTCCATTTTATTGATCGTTTCAATATTAATATTATCTATATTCAGATATAGGTATTCTGATTCAGTCAGTAACTGTTTTGTTACATGATTATTTTGCGATAAGAGTGCCCATAGCCAATTAAGTGTACCTGCTGAGGTTTCATAACCTGCAACTATTAAAGTGATAATCTCATCTATTAATTCAGTATCTGTAAATTTTTGATCATCTTTATCAGTAGCCACTAGATACATATTCAAAAAATCGTATCGATTATTGATTTTAGTGTCAGCTTTTCTTGTATTAATTATACCCAGAATTAACTTTCTTAAATTCCTCATTTTCACAACTACGCTTAAATCACGTGTCGAATCTTCACTTAAAAAAGAGAATGGATTTTCGCCACTAACATTAAATAAAGTTTCATAATCGTGACCAAATATTGATTTAAGTATTAGCTCTAAAGCAAAATCACTTGTTTGCTGAGTAATATTGATTAGATCATTATTTTCTATTATCTGTTCCCAGATTAATGCCCTATCTAGGGTACATGTAACCATATTTGTAATTAATTTATGAATATTTTGCCTTGAAAAACTTGGCTGAATCATTCTTCTTGCTCTACGCCAAGTGTCTCCATCACTTACAATCAAACCATTACCAAGGAGCATTTTTATTCTTTCAAAACCAGGGCCTTTGTTATAATTTGCGTGATTTTTTATTAACAGTGAATTAACAAGGTCAGGCTCATTAATAAAATAAGCAAATCTACCTTTGCTCGATTTTACTTTAAAAAAATTACCATGCTGTTCTTGCAATTGGGTTAATTTAGTTAAAGTATTACTATTGACATCAATATCTAATTCAATATTAGCTATCTCTTTACAGGATTTATTTTCAATAGAATTTTTCATTGGTAGGATAAAGTGGATTATAATAATTAATATTATTGTGCCTGATATTTAATTGTAGAAAAAACTATAACTTATAAAATGCTAAAAGATAATAAAAAATCAACCCCCTCCTCTTATCATGGAAAAAGGCGACTATCTCTAGGGCGAAGGATTTATTATTTTTTTAGTTTACCCATACTTTTAATAGCCATAAAGATTTTAACTTTCACATATAAAACAAAAATTATTGATAAGTATGGGATTATTGAAGATATTACCAAAAACAACATTGTAACAGCGCCTTGCTACTGGCACGGTCATAGTTTTGTATGTTTAACACTGATATTAACTTGGATAAAAAAAGGTTTGAATGTTGGTTTTGTAGTATCCCCATCTGTAGATGGTGAAATTCCAGCAACAATTGCCAGAAAATCTGGTGCCCATGTTATAAGAGGCTCAGCAGTTAGAACTGGCGCTTCTGCTATGATGGGAGTCCATAATCTAGCAAAACAGGGAATCTCAATAGTGACGGCTGCTGATGGTCCATTAGGACCAAAATACACCTTCAAAAGTGGTGTTATATTGATGGCTAAAATTAATCAAACGCCTATCATTCCAATGGCTTGTGCTGCCAGTAACTCTTGGCAACTTAATAGGTGGGATAATTTTTTTATTCCAAAACCCTTTTCACGAATAATTATAATGATTGGTGAGCCCTATAAAATACCAAAAAATTGCACATTAGTAGAATTGGAAGAGCACAAAAATATTGTTCAAGACACTATGAATCAATTAATGAAAGAGTCGAATAAATATGTGTAATAAATTTAACGTAGTTATCAAAGAGAAGCGTTTAAATATATTATGCTTTTTATTTTTAATGATGATCTATATTACGCCAATTCATGCGGATAACCATTCGTTATTGCATCCGCATGAGGCTAACTATAAAGTCAAAGTTAGAGGTGTTACTGGTGAGCTTAAAACGTCTGTTAAGTTAACTAAAGACAATAGTTTCTTGATAAAGAATGAATTAAAAACTACTGGTCTGATAGGTGCTTTTTTGAAAGGAACCGTGACAGAAACAGCTGATTTTAAAATAGATAATACATATATCAAACCTCATAAATATTCTTCTTTAGATACGCTTTCTTCCAAAAATAAAGAATTAAAATTGGATTTTAATTGGCAAGAAAAAATTTTATATGTGCAGGAAAACCAATTGACCTCTTCATTTCCTCTTGGTCTAAATATTTATGATCGTGTTACCTTAAAATATGCAATTATGAGTGATTTAAAAAATGGTCGAAAAACAAAACTATATCGCCTCCATGAAGGAGATAAAATCAAAGATATACAGGCAAAAATTCTTCCTGAAAAAGTTATCAATGTTCCAACTGGAACTTATAATGTTATTGGTATTCAGAACCAAGCCAGTGGATCCTCTAAAATGTCAATTCTATGGTGTGCAACTGACTTAGATTATCTACCAGTACTTATTCAGCAGTATAGAAATGACAAGCTTTGGATGAATGCGGAGTTAATTCATTACAGCAAGACTACTTAGTTTTATGATATAGCTGCATAATTTTTGTCTCATTCATCTTATTATCCCTAAAGATAATAACTTTCTCCAAATTACTATTTAGTGTTAAACGGTATTTTTCTGTTATCTTCATGCCGTATGAATCGAGCGTTTCAATGATATAAGAATTACCAACCCAGCCTGATGACCGCATGGCAAATACATTTCCTAGCTGAATTTTTTTTAATTCACCAAAACTATATTCTTCTACAATTGATCGATCAAAATTCACAAATAAAGAATAATTTGTTTGTGTTATTTGAATATTTTTAGAATCTTCAAAAAATAAGTGAGCAACACCACGTGAATTTTTACGGACTTTTTCTTCTGACTTTCCATTAAAGACACCTGTTGTTTTTATTGCTCGATAAACAACACCGCTACTAATTTTGATGGCAGAGGCTATTTGTTCTTTTTTTTCATTGTAATTACCGATATATTCCCAGTATCCATTCAAATCTATTATTTTATTATTGACACGCTTATACTCATTTGGCATTTCTGAGGTTGCACATCCATTCAAAATTGTGAATAGAGTAGTCAATATAATTATGTAATTTTTACTCATTAGGTGTTCAAGGCTAGTTAAATAATTATTTGCAACATACTATAATACTTAAAAAAGTTCGCATGTGTTTCATAAATCTATAAAAAATAGCAGAAAGTATAATATGAATATAACTGATCAAGTAAAAGCTACCTGGCTAAATGGATATCAATATACAGCCAATCTTCCAGAGAAATCTAGTGTAGTAATTATTGGTGGTGGGATTGTAGGGGTATCCACGGCATATTTCCTATCTAAGCAAGGAATAGATGTGTGCTTGTTTGAAAAAGGTTACATTTCTGGCGAACAATCAAGCAGAAACTGGGGCTGGGTGAGGGTTCAAGGAAGAGATGAGCGTGAAATACCAATGATGCTAAAAAGTTTGGATATATGGCGAAATCTCTCCAACGAATTGGGAGAGGACGTGGGTTATAGAGAACAGGGCTGCCTTTATACAGCATACACAAATAAAGAAATAGATGCTTTTGACTCTTGGATAAAATTGGCTGAAATATACAATATTGACACCAAATTAATTGGGAAAAATCAACTATTTGATGAAGCAGGAGTTGGTGCCAGAAATTGGCTTGGTGGAATTATTACAAATACAGATGGTCGTGCAGAGCCTCAACTTGCAACACTAGCTATTGCTCGAGGCGCTATTAAGCATGGTGCTATAATTAAAACAAAATGTGCAGTAAGAGGAATTGAACAATCAGCTGGTAAAGTATCAGCTGTTGTTACAGAGGATGGGGTCGTCAAAACATCGGTAGTGCTTTGCGCTGCTGGTGCTTGGTCATCCCTATTCTGTCAGTCCATAGGAGTGAACTTACCACAATTAAAAGTTCGCAGTACTGTTGCAAGAACAAATGCAATTGATACCCCAATTAAAGGAAACATTTTTGATAAGAATATTGGGATAAGAAAACGTATTGATGGTGGTTACACGATTGCCCATGGGTCAGTTTTAGATCACAGTATTACACCAAATACATTCAGATATGCACCTAAATACTTAAGGGCATTATGGAAGGAATTTAATGTTTTAAGATTATCGATTGGCAAAGATTTCTTTGATGAATTAAAAATAGCAAAAAAATGGAAGATGGATGAAACCACACCTTTTGAAAATTGCCGCGTACTTAACCCTAGACCCAATAAATCAATAATTAGTGAAATAAACAATAACCTAGGAAAAACATTTCCAGAGTTAAAAAATGCTGAAATTATCGAATCATGGGCTGGTATGGTTGAGACCACTCCTGATGTTGTTCCTATAATTTGTGAATTGGAGCAAATTCCTGGGTTTTTTGTGGGGACAGGTTTTAGTGGTCATGGTTTTGGTATTGGGCCTGGCGCAGGTCAAATAATATCCTCACTAATACAAAATACCAATCACATAAATATTGATGCGTTCAAATTACAACGTTTTTTTGATGGCACCGCAATACGCCCCGACTCAACAATTTAAATACCATTAATTTAATGGCTATGTAGTAAATAACTAATGAAAAATACACCTAGAAAGAAAAATATTATACCTCCAAACATTGTGCCAAAGAGATATATAAAAGATTGAATATATTGATTAATATCAAGCATTTGTTTAGTTTCCATGACTACTGCTGACAGGGTTGTAAATGAGCCGCAAAAACCAACAGCAAAGAATAATCTATTTTGTTCAACCAATAACTCATTTGAGCCATCTGGTATAATTATATTGATCAATTGAAAAATTACACCCATCAAAAAACATCCAAACATATTAGCGAAAAGTGTACTTAAAAAAGGTAACACACTAAGGTGATTTGCCAGAACCGATATACCATATCTAGACATAGCACCCATTCCACCACCAAGTCCAACTATTAAAAAGGAGTTCATCGATACTTGCATTGGATTAATTGATAAGTTCCTTTTTCTTCGTATCATATTCAAGCGCTAGATTATTGACTAGATCATTTACACTTGGTATGTCTTTCATTGAGCCAACACCTTGACCAGCACCCCAAATATCTTTCCATGCTTTGGCTTTATTTGCGTCTGCGCCAAAATCCATTGTATTTTTACTTCCTTCCACTAAAGAATTTGGATCTAAGCCTGAATTTGTAATACTTCCTTTTAAATAGCTGCCATGAATTCCAGTAAATAAGGATGAGTAAATTATATCCTCAGCATTGCTATTAACAATCATATCTTTATATTCGATTACAGCATTTGCCTCTTTTGTGGCAATAAAACGTGTACCAAAATAAGCTAGATCTGCGCCCATACATTGAGCCGCAAGTATATCTTGACCACAGCTCATACTTCCAGAGAGAATTATAAAGCCATCATAAATATCTCTAATTTCTTTTACTAGTGCGAATGGGCTCAATGTGCCAGCATGCCCTCCTGCTCCAGCACAAACTGCAATAATTCCATCAACACCTTGATCCAAAGCTTTTTTTGCATGTTTTATACTAATAACATCATGAAAGACTAGTCCACCATAACTGTGAACAGCATCAACCACTTCACCAGGCGGTCTTAAGCTAGTTATTACAATTGGAACTTTGTGTTTAACACAAAGCTCCATATCATACATAAGTCGATCATTACTTTGATGAACAATTTGATTGACTGCATATGGAGCAACTTTATTGCTTGGATTTGCTGCTTTGTATGTATTTAATTCTAGAGTAATTTTTTCAAGCCAAGCATCTAGTTGTTCTTTTGGTCGTGCATTGAGTGCTGGAAAGGAACCTATGATACCTGCCTTACATTGCTCAATCACTAACTCTGGACCAGAAACAATATACATTGGAGATCCAATTAATGGTAATTTAAGTTGATCCAAAAGTATTTTTTTGTTCATCATAATAGTTAGTCAACAAGCATAAATCTAGCTTCACAATCAGCAATAATATCTAGATTGCTACATAATATTGCTTCTGCTTTAAGGGTTATTAAGCGTCTTTTTTCTGAAACTATCCACCCTATTAATTTAATTTTTTGTTTAGTTTGGAGGGGCAATCGATAACGAATATCACATTTTGCTGTAAGTGCCTTTATTTTCTTTAAATACAACACATTTGCCATCACATCATCGAGAGTAGTAAAAATGATGCCACCATGGACAGTATCTTCATATCCCACATGATTCTCATTAGCTTTAAAATATCCAATGCATCGACCTTTATCATCAAGGCTATAGTTTATTTTTAGACCAATCGGATTATTAGGGCCACATGCAAAGCAGTTTGAAGCATCCTCTAAAATTACGTTGCTCATGATTGTCATTACTCTATGTTAAGTACTATATTATTATTAACAGTATTTATTATAACTGAGCTCGCTAAATTCTGAGATCTATCTAATGGATCTCCTGACAGGGATATCCTGGCTATGAACTCTAGTTGCTTGTACTTGCTGAGCTTGGTACCTGGAATCATAGCATTAGTATCATCTAGTCTGTAGATATTACTCTCAACTTGCTTTCTTATTACTGCGATTGGTGGAATTGGATTTTCTGGATCCCTAGCAATAATAAAGAGCTGCTTATTGGGATAATTAATTAATGTGCTTAGAAGCTCAGAATTGATATTAACTTTAATTGAAAATATTGAATCTACATTATTTTCTAAATCAAGATTGTTACTCCATTCATTAATTTTTTCTTGAAGAGTAGATTTAATATCATCTGGTGGTGATAATGTCATTAATTGCTTCCATCTAGCGACTGCCATGTCAGCATCACCAGTACTTATAGCGGTGATACCACCATAAAAAAGACTTTTTGTATTATATTTATTGATCTTAAGTGATAACGCAAAGAGTTCATTTGCTTTTATAAGAAAATCTTCATCACCCGATTGAACAAGGGACTCACCATAATTAGCAAGTGTTTCATCATTATTATTATTTTCTAACGATATCAGCTGCTCAAAAGCATAAAATGCGTTTGAAAAATCTTTCTGAAGTGTATAACTGTTTGCTAACAGCGCCCATGCACTGGTATCGTCAGGAAACTCATTGACTCGATTTTCCATAGATTCGATTATGGACTCAATATTTTGATTAGTGGTTTTGATTATTATGGATTCTGGGCTACCAACATAATAATAAAGAGATGCACTAGAGACAAAAATTAAAGAAAATAAAAATGGCAACAGTTGAGTTAACTTAAACTTATTACTTCTCATATAAGGTATGCCAATGAGAGCGAAAGCAGTTACTAGCATTAACAAAAAATAGATATACAGCATACTAATCTAACCCAGATAAACTATCATTTGAGTGGTTAGCTCTAGTTTTTACGATGTTGAATATTAGAATCAACCCTATTAATAGAAATATCAATGGTGCTAACCAAAGAATAATATTAGCTCCCACAAATCTAGGTCTATAAAGAACAAACTCCCCATAACGATCAACTAGGAATTCTGCAATTTGCTTGTCAGATTTACCATCAGATAGTAAGCGTTTTATCTCGTTACGTAAGTCAACAGCTAAAAATACATTAGAACTTTTAATGGATTGATTCTGGCAAACTAAGCACCGAACCTCGGATATGATATTTTCATATCTTGCTTGGAGCACAGAGTCGTTAAAGGCAGGTCCATTGTCAATTGCTGAAAGCATCGATGGTAAACTAAAAAAAAATAGAATTAATAATATTTTTTTCATTTCATTTGACTCATAAGCGGAACAAAGCCATTTTCCCATATTTCACTGGTCAGGGGCCCTAAATGTTTATGCACAATAATTCCTTCTGAATCTATAAGAAAAGATTCGGGTGCACCATAAACACCTAAATTAATGGCTGTTCGACCCACCTCATCTTCAATTGTTAGAGCATAAGGATTGCCTAAATTATTTAGCCAAGTTAATGCAGAATTTCTATCATCACGCCAATTCAAGCCTACAATAGGCAATATATTTAGGTTAGACAACTCTATTAAGAAGTCATGCTCCTCACGACAACCAATACACCAGGTTGCCCATACATTAAGTAAAGTGAATTGATTTTTCAAACTACTTTGATCAATTGAAATGGTTGGATCTATGAGTGATGGCAAAGTAAATTCAGGTACTGACTTCCCAATTAATGGAGATGGGAGCTCTGATTTATCTCTGCTTAAACCAATAATGAATATTGGCAGCATAATGATAAAAGCAATAATTGGCATGTAAAATTTCATTTTCATTGAATCAGAGTCATTTAACTACTTTTTTATATCGTTTGTCTGTAATAGCTATCAATCCACCTAGTGCCATTACAAAGCAGCCCAACCATATCCATCTGATCATAGGCTTATATTGAACTCTTATACTCCATGAACCATCCCCAAGATCCTCTCCAAGAGCCACGAATAGATCTCTATTCCAAGCGGCTGAGATACCCGCTTCTGTCATTGGGCTTTGTTGTACTCGATAAGTTCTTTTTTGAGGCCGTAATTGCGTCAAGAATTGATTATTTTTTGATATATCTATTTCAGCTTCGATAGCAGTATAGTTTGGACCAGAAACATTCTTAAGGCCCCTTAGTTTGTATTCATAGCCAGCTATACTTATTGATTCACCAGGCCTGAAACTTCTGTCAGATTCAATGCCAAATGATGAAACAATCACAACACCAAATACAAATAATCCTAAACCCAAATGCGCAATTGACATCCCAATCACAGAGCGGGTGACCTTTTTGATGTGAGAGTAGCCTTGCCATTGTTTGTAAATAGGTAATAATGAGGAAATTATGATCCATACAGCTGCAATAGTACCTATTGATAAAAGTAAACTTATATCTCCATAAAAAAATAAAGGAATAATAATTCCTAGCAAAATAGATAGAAATAAAGGTAGCAATAGTTTCTTATATAAATTCTGAGATGATTGTTTTATCCATGAAGTATTCATACCTAAACCGATTAATAATATCAGTGGTAACATAGGAACGATCATTGCTAATTCAAACCATGGTGGCCCAATAGAAATTTTACCAGCGTTAAATACTTCCAAAATTAATGGCGCTAGAGTTCCAAGTAAAATTAAGGTGGCAGCAATCACAAGAAGAACATTATTTAACAATAAGAAGGTTTCTCGAGACAAAACATTAAAACCGACCTCATCGTCGATATTCTGGGCCTTAAAGGCATAAAGTAGAAGACCACCACCAATGACTAGCAAAAGTAACATTAATATGAATATACCTCTTGCTGGATCAGTGGCGAACGCATGTACAGAAATTAAAATGCCCGATCTGACAAGAAAAGTCCCAAGTAAACTTAACGAAAATGCAGAAATTGCTAGTAGCAAAGTCCAACTTTTAAATAATCCTCTTTTCTCAGTTACAGCCAGAGAATGTATTAGAGCAGTACCAATTAGCCAAGGCATGAATGATGCATTTTCTACTGGATCCCAGAACCACCAGCCACCCCAACCTAGTTCATAATAGGCCCACCAGCTTCCAAGAGCGATCCCAATAGTCAAAAACAACCAAGCAGCTGTTGTCCAGGGTCTTGTCCATTTAGCCCATTGTTTATCGAGCTTACCACTGAGCATTGCAGCTATTGCAAATGCATAAGCAACAGCAAATCCAACATAGCCAACATATAAGATCGGAGGATGGATTGCTAAACCAATATCTTGAAGTAATGGATTAAGATCAGCTCCTTCAAATGGAATTGGTGAAATACGCAAAAAGGGATTTGAGGTAAATAAGGTAAATAATATGAATCCAAAATTAAGTAAACCTAAAATCCCCAGCACACGACTGATAAAGATTTTTGGTACTTGATCACTATTTTTTGCAACTAAAATCATCCATACCGTTAGTATTAATATCCAAAGTAACAACGAACCTTCATGTGCACCCCAGACAGCAGAGAATTTATATAATGTTGGTAACTCAGTATGAGAATTATTGGCTACATAAATAACTGAAAAATCATCAATTATAAAAGAATAAGCAAGACAGAAAAATGCAAATATGACAAAAATAAATTGAGCATATGTCAATGGATTGACTAATGACATTAGATCATTGTTTTTGTTATATGCGCCTATCAATCCAAAATAACTTAATGCTACTGCTAAGCATAAAGCAATTATGAGGGCGAATTGTCCTATTTCAGGTATCATTATATCAATTAATTAATTAGGCGTGCTCAATACGGGTTCAGCTAGTGACTCCATGACTTCTGGAGGCATATAATTTTCATCATGTTTTGCAAGAATAGTCTTAGCTAGAAAAGTTCCATCATTAGCTAACCTGCCGTGAGCAATAACCCCCTGCCCTTCTCTGAATAAATCTGGAACAACTCCAGTATAATTTACTTTTAAATCATTTTTATTGTCAGTTAGTGAAAAACTCATTGTCATATTACCAGGTTGTCTATATATACTTCCTTCAATAACAAGCCCACCAATGCGGATATCTTTGTTATTTGGGATATTATTTCTTTCGACAGCATCTGTAATATTTATAAAGAACATCATATTTTCATCAAAGGCTTTAAAAGTCAGAATTGCCGCTGAAATTAATCCAATCGCAGATAAGCCAAGGGCCAGCATTCTTTGTTTTCTAGGTTTCATTTTTATTGTCCATTTGTCTCAGCTTAATTGAGATTTTATTGAGATTTTTTTTATGAAGACCAATTGATGATTTTGTGCAGATGACAAGAATAACTGTAAATGCTAAATACGACCCATATACATATAGAGCATAACCCATAGCAAATATATCGTTCATTTTAAATCCTTTAAAATTATATCTTTAATCCATCGAGCATTTTTTTCGCGACTCAATACTTCCGCTTTGACTCTAATAAGCAATAAACCACCAAAATAAATAGTTAAACCAAATATCATTGCCAATAATGGATAGAGCATTGACGTGGCAATTGCAGGACCACCTGATTTGAGTAAAGTAGATCCTTGATGTAAGGATGTCCACCACTCTACTGAAAAATGGATAATTGGGATATTAATCGCACCAATCAATATCAAAATGGAGCTTAATTTATCAGCTTTATTATTATCAGGTACGGCAGCTCTTAGAGCTATATAACCCAGATAAAGAAATAACATTAGTAACTCTGAGGTTAATCTTGGGTCACCCCATTCCCACCAAGTTCCCCACATTGGTCGACCCCAAATTGATCCTGTCATTAATGCAAGTAAGGTAAACCATGCTCCTAACGGTGCAGCACTTACTGTAACAGCATGTGCCAACTTGATACGCCATATTAGTCCAATAATACTAGTTATAGCCATCAAAACATAAATCATCATTGATAAATAGGCGGCAGGAACATGCACATAAATAATTCTAAAAGCATCACCCTGTTGATAATCTGGTGGTGCGAAATATAAGCCGTTGATAATTCCAAAAAGCATCAATGATAGACCTAAAAAGAATAGCCACGGAATTAAAATACTGGCAGTTGAATAAAAATATTTAGGTGATGCTAGTTTATGAAAAAAAAGCCACATAACTAATCCAAACCAACTTTGATTGCAGATGCTGACGCATAAGGAGCAAAACTTAAGGCAAACATGCAATAAGCACTAAGGAAATAAAACCCTGATGATGCTGAAATGCCAGTTTGATATAACACAATCGTTCTCGCCCCAAAAATAAGTACAGGTATAGCTAGTGGTAAAATTAGGAGGCTCGTCAATATATTACTATTATCAATACTAATAGTTATAGATGCACCAATAGAGCCCAACAAACTTAGTGCAAAAGTACCAAAGAATAAAGTTACAATCATCACTAAAATTGTATCGACTTGCATCTGGAATATCACACCCAGTAGTGGGCTGATGAAAAGCAAAGGAAGTCCACTAGCAACCCAATGAGCACATATTTTTGCAAGTATAAGTAATGACAGTGGCTGCTCACTCATAATTATATAATCTAGGCATCCATCTTTAAGATCATTTTCATAAAGTTGATTTAATGTCAGCATATAAGAGAGGATAGCCATAATCCAGATGAGGCCTGGGCCAATCAATCTGAGTTGAAATTCATTTGTATCTATAGCAAAAGGAATCGAAGCAGTTATCATGAAAAAAAATAGTAATGGATTGATGATTTGACTTGGCTTATGAAGATAATGAAGGCAATCACGCTTAAACATGGCATGTAGTGCTCTTTTTAAGCTCAATTCGTTATTTCGCCTCATGATAGTTTGATAACACTTGAAATATTCTGAAATAGCTCTGGTTGATGAGTAGCGATAATACACATCCCATTATTTTTTATGTGCAAGTAAATCATCTCAATTAATTGAGACTGTGCAAGCCTGTCAAGATTTGAGGTGGGTTCATCTAGTAACCATAGAGGTTTTTTTTCTAACGATAAACGCGTTAATGAAGCTCTTTTCTTTTGACCTGCTGAAAGCTTTACAAAGGGTTTATGACAATGATTTGTTAATGAAAAATTTTGAATAGTGGCTTCGATTTCTGTGTCATCATAACCATTTAAGGCACCTTCAAATGTTAGATTATCAAGCATACTTAGATTACTCTTGAAGCCATGTTGGTGAGAAATCCAAGTCAAATGCTCATAATACTTTTGAATGTCAGTTGTAATTAATTCATCATTCCAACAAACCTTACCCATCTCAGGGTCAATCAATCCCGCTATGGCTCTGAGCATTGTTGTTTTACCTGAACCATTTGGTCCAGTAATTAAAGTTAATTCCCCAGTAGAAGTTGTAAACGAAATATCATTAATTACACAGTTATCTTCTCTGAATAGAGTTAAGTTATTAATTGTTAATTGATTACTCAAAAGTACTCTCTAACAAACGATGGTTCAAATAATCATTATAGTGCAAAATGAGAGTATAAATAATGAAAATTCTGTTATTTCTTTTTAGATTTTCTTTTTGACCAACGTTTACTAGGGTGAGTTTTATTTTTGTTCTTTTTAAAATTTTCTCTATTACGCTTAATGGGTTTGTTACTTTTTCTAATAGGCTCAGCAGTTATCCGTGGATCAACTTCAAAACCCTCAATAATTTGCTTTTCAATTTGATGACCCAGAAGTTTTTCGATTCCTCGTAACAGCTTCATTTCATCAATGCAAACCAATGAGATAGCAAAACCATCTTGGCCAGCTCTAGCAGTTCGACCTATTCGATGAATATAGTCCTCTGCCAGGTATGGTAATTCATAGTTGATAACATATGGGAGCGCATCTATGTCAATCCCTCTAGCGGCGACATCTGTTGCTACCATCACTCTGACTTTCTTAGCTTTAAAATTAGATAATGCTTTTATTCTAGCTGCTTGAGACTTATTACCATGAAATGCAATTGACGAAATACCATCATCTTCAAGTTTTTCAGATAAACGATTGGCCATATGTTTAGTTCTGGTAAATACCAATACTTGTTCCCAGTCACCCATATCAATTTGAAAAGACAATAGCTCTCGTTTTCTCTGCTTATCAACTGGGATGATTAACTGTTTGACTTTATCGACAGTTGAGTTAGGTCGGGCAACCTCAACAACTTTTGGCTCATTCATTAATCTACCTGCCAGCGACCTTATCTCACTGGAAAATGTAGCTGAAAACAATAAGTTCTGTCTTTTGGTAGGCAGGTATTTCATTATACTCTGAATATCTTTAATAAAGCCCATATCTAACATTCGATCAGCTTCGTCCAAAGTGAATACCTTGACTGCATTTAATTTAATTGTTTTTTGCCGCAAATGATCCAATAATCTTCCAGGTGTCGCTACTACTATATCTACACCTTTGCGTAGTTTATAGATCTGAGGGTTAATGCTTACGCCACCATAAAGTACGATAGTTTTAATATTTAAATTAGACCCATAATCCCTTATGCTATCAGCAACCTGAGCTGCTAATTCTCTTGTTGGAGTTAAAATTAACCCTTTTATAGATTTATCGTTGATGGGTGTATTTTGAATAAACTGTAATAATGGCAATACAAATCCAGCAGTTTTACCTGTTCCTGTTTGTGCTGATGCAAGAATATCATGGCCATCCATAATTAGAGGTATAACCTGCTCTTGAATGGGTGAAGCTTCTTTATAGCCTTTTGTATTTATAGCATCCATCAATTCTTTTGAGAGATTTAGCGAGTTAAAAGACATATTTTTCCTATAGATTAAACATTGTGAAAAACCACGATTACTCTGTGGTTATAGATCAATGAGAGATATGTATCAATGTCATGAAAACGGATTGCACTATACCAAAGACTGGTCGAATAAAATAATATTAATAATTTAAACTGCTAAAATGAATCTGTGAGCACAATCATACATAAGATTTTCTTGAAAAAATCCAAGAATAAATTACCAAATATTCACGCAATATTTAAGGCAAATGGACCTATATATCTATCAGCAAGTCAAGAGGATTTATTTACTCATATGGCGAGATTGCTCTGTAGCCAACAATTATCATTAAGTGCAGCAGATACGATTTGGAGAAAAATTATTAGTCAATTAGAGTTAGATAATTATTTACTTTTTGATGCTTGTAATGACAGTTATATAGATAAAATCAAGTCATGTGGACTATCTAGTAACAAAGTAAAGGCCCTGATGGGGCTAAAAAATGCATTTACTAGTGAACAAATATCAAATAAATTACTCTCTAATAAATCACATCCTGAAGTTGTTAAGCTAATCTCAAGTTTATGGGGTTTTGGGCCTTGGTCAGGTGATATGATTGCTATGTTTTATTTGGGCCTTGAAAATGTGTGGTCAAATGGTGATCTTATTTTGAATCGCGGAATAAGGACATTGAGTGAGAACACAACTTATTTAGATAGTGAGCTTTTGGAGTTTTTCTCTCCATATAAATCATATCTTGCGCTACATATATGGAAAGCAACAAATAGTAAATTACTATAAATTAGCGAATAATATACCATGACATGTCAGGATAAGTGTTAATTTGTCATGGTCACTATTTAATCGCGACTCAGGTCGGCCATAGCATCTATAATCGAGCCATAATTTATGTAAAACTCTTTTGATTCACCATCAGGAAAGGTGTTGGGTGTTGTAATATCTTTTGATAGATCGATTATTCCTATCTGATGCATAAATCTTAATACATTTATCCAGAGATCAACATTGTTAACATCTAGATACTTGAGAAAACCCCAATTTTGTTTGGAGCCTGGCATTGGATGATATTTAGTTATACGTGTGAATATAATATCGTTTTTCTGGTCAACAAAAATATATTGACCAAATTTTCCACTGGTATTAAAGATTGTGCCTTCTTCATCATTCTTAGAAATCCACCAATGCAAAGAATAACCTCGATCCTCATCAGTCCACCAATTAGGTGTGGAATTCCATACAGTACTGAAAGTTTCATTAACAAAATCAGAGGAAATGACTTGTTCATCTAACCATTTGCCTTCTCTAGAAAAAAGTAATCCAAATTTAGAGTAATTTCTAGCAGACATATCTATACAACAATACGTCATTACATTTTCTGATCCATCTCGCCATAAAGTAACCTCATCATCTTTGATACCAATTTTATTAAGAATTCTTTCTCGAAGCAGAGTGTCAGCTTTCATACCAGTAGCAATCAGGAGGATATCTCCCAGAATCATAGAGTTAACATTGTTATACTCAAATACTGTATTGGGAGTTTTTTCCATACCAACTGCTCTAACATACTCCATCTGATCGTTTCGAAAGAACATATTCTCATGTTCATTTTTTGGAAATTCTAAGCCACTGGTCATATTTAATATATCGCGAATAGTAACTACATCTCGATCATCATTAAAGTAATCTAAATACATGCTTACCTTATCATCTAGACTGCCAATTTCACCTTTGTCAATAGAGATGCCTATGAGCGCAGCATAAAAACTTTTCGCCATCGACCAAGAAGTTCCATAAGAATCTTGATTATAATCATTGGCATATCGCTCACCTATTAAATGTCCATTTTTTATAAGCACAACAGCCTGCGTAGCAGAGTCTTCAAAAGATAATTCAAATAATTTATCCACTTTTTGCTGATCGATGCCAAGCTCATTAGCTGGAGCGACCAACCAGTCAGACGAAGGATAAATGGTCTCTTGCGCAACTATGTCAGTAAAAAAAAGACATAATACTAATGCAGAGATATTATAACGAATTTGATGCATGTACTTTCCTCAAGCAAGTTTATTTTAAAATAATTTTATTGAATTGGTGAATGATTTCCATAGAATTTACCTAAGTACCAATTTCCTATAAATTCTTTTCCATCATTATAGATGAGGCTTCCATCACCATGCTGAAGCCCCATTAACCATTCACCCGAATATCTACTCCCATCCTCAAAAATTAACATACCATTTCCATGGTATTTTCCATTTTCTAGGTCACCTTCATAAGTCAATCCAGTATTGAAAATCAATTTACCAAACCCAGTTTGTTGACCATTAATCCAGGTACCTTCAAATACATCATGATTTGGAAATGTTATAACACCTTGGAATAGATTATCTTTCCACGTACCCTCATAATAAATTGGTTCAATAGTGACTACCAACCCACCCCCTTCAGGCTTATTATTATGCCAACTACCCTCATAGTAACTTCCATTGGATTGCTTTAATACCCCTTCTCCATGGCGTTTTCCATTTATAAAGCTTCCTCTATATATAGAGCCGCTGAGGTATGTATATTCGCCATAACAATCAGTCCAGCTTTTTGGTGGATTTTTATTCAAGTACCTACCTTGTTTGATTGGATCACCTTTACATTCAATATCTGCATAAACGAGGGGACTCATAAATGTAAAACTAAACATTAATATCAATTTCGTCATGGTTTTTTTCATAATACACTTAATGACTCATCACCATAAATTACGATAGATTTTAATAAAATATATGCAATTAGTCTCATGCAACAACCATATATTATTTAATCAAGCAAATGAATTATAATATATTAAATCATCTTCAATGAATTATGACTAGAATCCTTTTTTTGCGTCTATCGAAAGTTGAAGTTTATCTAGATCAGAGCCACCATCTAATGGATAGGCAACATCTATATGCAATACCCTGCCAATCTCTGAACGACTATTAGCAATCCTTAAACCAAATCCAATACTCTTTAACCAGCCCATCTGTGAAGAGGCGAACTGCTCATGTCTCCAAGTCTTTCCTATATCCATAAATATAGCACCACCAATCCTAGCAATGCGAAATGGATACCATTCTGTAAAATATCTTTGCTCCATAGTAAATATAATTCGTTTAACGCCAGCTTGATATCTTGCAGGATATCCACGTAATTTATTATCTCCACCCAGATATAATAGTTCATTAGCATAGAGATTTTTAGCTGCCACAGCATCCAGCTCAAGATGTAGAAGCCGTTTTTTGGATTGACGTATATCATAACGTGCATTTACACTAAATTTTATATTATCTTTTTTATTTTTTTCGAATATACCCTCAAGTAACGAGGTAAACATTAATGTTTTATCTTGATCAACTAATATAGAATTGTTATAGCCTCCGCTAAAAATCCAAGTATCTGAGATAGCATCGAGTTTATTTGAAGCATATCCTAGTTTTATATTGAATCTTGAACCAATATGTCTATCTTCAACCAATCCTATATTATCTAGATTCTTTTCCTCAACAAACGAATCCTCAATTATCTCAACACCTATATATGGGTAGTTGAAACGTCGTGAGTTTAGTGAAATTTTTTCTGACAATATGTCGGAATTATTTTTCGAGCTATACTTATGATCTTCCATTGCGAAACCATAAGAATATCGTTTTACCCAATCATTTTTTAAACCTGAAGAAAATGCATTATAAATATCTAGCCCTCTTAAGCGATATCGAAACTGATCATTTATTTGACCCAAATCATA